>Ga0222673_1000238_pt1 | contig 31072 bp, 34 predicted proteins | sample AntAcemetagen801_FD_179845 | JGI IMG/M metagenome (GOLD analysis project Ga0222673, IMG submission 179845) | Saline water microbial communities from Ace Lake, Antarctica - #801 | ecosystem: Environmental > Aquatic > Non-marine Saline and Alkaline > Saline | place: Antarctica: Ace Lake...
CCGAATTTTGGAGCAATCCAGATAAGAAGGACGTGTCAATATTTATCGATGGCAAGGTCGCTGACGAAGGTCCGCACAATGCCACAACGACAACGAGGTCTAAACCTGTCCAAGAAGAAATCGAGGTCTATAACGTCAGCACGGACCCGACCGAACTAGAAAATCTCGCGTTAAACCCCGGACATGCCGCCACCATTGCGGTACTGGCCGGACTGCTGATCGAACAACGGCGTAAGAAGAGGCTGGAACCGATATTCCAACCTCGCTTCCCATTGCTGGCCGGTGGAATCGGTGCCTGATCCCAATTGCGGGATGTGATTGGGGCTGAGATTGATGCGCCTAATTCCTGCGGTGGCTAGTTGCACCGTCGTCGCTCTGCTCACACTTGGGTGCTCGGCAAACCCGGAAGTGTCACTGGGTCAGCGGCCGATACTTTTTGCGCCTGGTCTGGGCATGAGCACTTTACAAGTCGATGTTGAGCCTGAGGGAATTTCCTTTGACTTCTTGGTTCCAGTAATGAACCCTGACACCCCCGCCCTCGACTTTTCCATTGATTCAGGACTACCGCAAGATTCCGCAAACGACGTGGCGAAGTGGCTCGCTCTCGAGATCGATATGAATACCGGCGCTGCCAGCAACGCACCTGGAGTGCAAGTAGCACCGGTGTCATTCGGTGAAGACTTTGCACAAGAGTGCCCTCGCTACCTCGGCATGGTCAAAGAATTGGAAGCCCGTGGCTGGCAAGTCGATGAGTCCGTGGTGTGTGCGCCATTCGATTATCGCTATCCGCCGGGTGAAAATACATTCGTTACCAACCTTGCGTTACGCGTAGCAGAATTGTTTAAGGAAACAGGGCAAAAAACGGTGCTCGCCTGTCACAGCCAAGGGTGTCTTATGACACTGCACGCTTTGCGAACACTCGACCAGAAATGGGTTGTCGAACATGTACACAGTCTGTTTAGTTTCGCCGGTCAATTTTCCGGGTGTAGCGACTGCTTGAGTTGGGCTTTTTCTCCAGGTTGGAGATGGGATCCCGAGGACTCGTCCGCTTCACCCGTCGATCCGACCTGGATCGGAGAAATGGCACTGGGACTCCAGAAAGAAATTTATGCAGACACGGTGCTCTATCGCGACGGCGTGACCGAGTACCGAGCCACCAACACCATTCAACTCCTCAAAGATCAGGGAGCACTTGCCATGTCAGAGGCAACAATTCGATACTCCCTAGATTCCCAACCATGGTTCCAAGAGGGCAATAGGTTTGAACAAGAACTCCCCATTCCAACCCGGTTCATTTTCGGAACGGATCTTTCAACTGTTATTGGCTACGATCTTTCGCTTCAAGGCCCAGCGCGCCCAATCATGAGTGACGGCGACGGTGGAGATAGTTCGTTCATGAATCGCGCACCAAAAAACTGGACTCCCAGTGTCGCCTGCGACATGCGCGAGTTACCGGGCATTAGTCACATGGAAATTATTACGAACCCGGTCGCAATCAAGCTACTGGCTCAAACCGCTTCAGTTGCTGCCCAAGAAGTTACGTGTGTCGGGCCTTAGTTTCGTGAGCTCATAACATGAAATCCCGAAAACTCGCGGGGTTATAGGTGAACCATTCGGTTATCCCTCAAATAACATTCACACTGTCATTTATAGTTTTGTAAAGATTCTTTGCCGTCACTATGTTCAAGGGATGCACACTCGTACCTGGAAACTGATGGCCATTTTTGCTGCAACGGCTCTGGTAGGCCTGGGCCTTCCCCCCTCCGTTAATGCTGCTACCGCTCCGATTAAGAAAATAACGGTCGGTGGAATGCCCACCGGAACGGTGACCAACGACAATGTGGCGTACGTGTCAAATCAAAGTTTGGGCCAGCTTCACATTATTGATATCTCTGCAGCGAAGCTCGTAAAAACGCTCGATATTTGTCCAGTGCCATCACCACCAGCTACAAGTCCCGATGGCACTAAAGTCTTCGTCTCCTGCGGTGACAACACAGTGCGCATTGTCTCCACCACCAGCAATACAGAGATTGCGAAGATCCCGGTGGGTACGGGTCCAGGTAAACCCGTTGCTTCTAATGCCTTCGCTTATGTATCCAATGTGAGTTCCAATGACGTATCAGTCATTGACACGGCGACCGGCACGGTTGTAGCCACGGTTGCGGTGGGGTTAAACCCCACAACCGGAGTATTCGGCACCGGCAATCAATACGATTCCTTCAATAACAACCTGTACGTACCCAATCGCAATGCCGGATCTATTTCGGTGATCAGCACCAGCTCGAACACATTGATAGCAACGATTCCCGGGCAGCCTCAGATTAGTGAAGCCGCCGTGGCGCCGATTTTCAGTTCCGTGGGCCCACTACTTTTTGCTTCAAAAATCAACGCTAGCGAATTAGTAGTCTCGAACCAAGACCCGGCTAATGCATCAACCACTGGCTCAACCATTCCGGTTGGTGACAATCCCGGAAAGCCAGCGGTCAATATTGACGGCACTCGAGTTTATGTCGCCAACTACAGTGGTAAATCTGTCTCGGTGGTCAATGTTGACACCAACAAAGTAATCGCCACAGTCCCCGTTGGAGTCCAACCTGGCGATCCAGTCGTTGATGGTTCGGGGTCGAGTGTGTACGTACCAAATTTTGGTAGCTCAACAGTCACAGCAATCAGCACCAAGACAAATGCGGTCCGCGCCACCTACTTCGTTGGCAAAGGACCCATGGGTGTGTCACTCACCTCAGATGGGGTAACACTCGTTGTGTCGAACTCGAATGACGGAACCATTTCGCTTGTGAAAATAGCGGCTTCCGCCTTCCCCAAGGCACCCAAGAAAGTCACGGTGAGCACGGCAACATCAAAGCAAGGAAAAGTAACGTGGAAGAAGTCAACTTCTTCGGGCGTGACCGGATATGTCGTAACCGCCTTACCAGGGGGTAAGACCTGCACAACGACTAAAACCACCTGCACAATAAAGAAACTGACCGGGGGCGTGAAATACACGTTCGCCGTTCAGGCAAAAAGCAAGTATGGCGCAGGTGCTCCAGGCAATTCAAAGCTCACGACAGTGAAGAAGTGATTATTTCCTCGTCCACAACGCTTCGGCTAATTAAGGATAGGTACTACCCATGAACCAAAAGAGAAATTGACTTTCGCTCACAATCACATCAAGTCTTGCTGCGACCTTGGTAGCAGCAACAATTTTAGTCAGCCCCGCAGCTAACGCTGCTGACTCAAACAAGCTCGTGGTCATGCAGGATGCTCCCACTTTGGCGACTGCCGCGCACACGGAAGCAAACACCTCTGGGGCAGTGCTCTTCTTCGCTGCAGACCTCCGGAATTTAAAGCGCAAGAAGATCGGCGAACTAATTGGCCAGGTCACCACTATCGATGTCACTCTTGATGGTGTCAACGAAGAAGACCGGTTTCGCGAACTCGTGTTCAATATGAAAGACGGCCAAATAGTGGTCCTCGGCGCTTCGCAATACACCGCGACCACTGCTCCCGATTTTGCTAAAGATAACGCACCCGTTACCGCAGTTATTGTCGGTGGAACAGGTGATTACATCGGTGCTCGCGGAATCGTCACCACGAAAAAACTAAAGAATGGCACTTTTCGTCACACTTTCAAGTTCGTAAATTAAGACATGCACCACTGTTGTTTGAACAAGGGTTACTCAAAGAATTGGCGGTATTGGGAGTAAGGAACTTGACCGTCTGAGGCATACAAAGCTTGGGCAACTTCCACGGGAATGGCCTGCCAATATGCCGGCATTTTTGCCGCCAATTCAGGATTCAATGCGTAGATCAAAAGGAAGTTAACGATCCAGATCGACGGAGCCATTGCCATTCCCAGGGTTGCCTGGGAACCGTCCGGACGCGTATTTTCCAACAACTCCCACGGTTCGGTGGTTCCCTGGGACCTGTATCCAAACGGAACTAGGGGCGTGTAGGCAGAGGAATAAAGTGCCGCCAGGGTGTCGCGAGCACCGTTTTTCCGCATCCACTCTCCCATGTAACCGCACGGAATCCCGGCTGGAACTGGGAGATCTGGGAAATTACAGATCACATCTGGTGCAAGTACCCAATTGACTTGACGAACGGGCGAAGAGTCAATTGCAGGACTTGAAAGCATACCTTTTTCGCTAACAATTAAACCGTAGGAACCGAGCACGATTTCAGATCGCTGTCCGTCAACAATTCGGGCGTAGGGGTTTGCTCGCGTGTTCGTCAAAGCCGTCACGCTGTAGTTCACGAGTTCGGCGGCTTTGATTGATGCAGGCGAGATGCCGTCCACTCCTCTGCCAGTGACAAATTTTAGGTACTGCTCCTTGGTCATGGCCTTCTCTTTGGCGAAACCAAGTCGTGACGCGATCCAATCTGCGCGAATTTGACCAAGCTCTTCATTCACTTGGATTGGTCCACGCGCCTCCCCTGGAGCAAAAAGCTCATAAGCTGGAAGCCCTGCAAAAGGTTGGGAGAAACCAGTGTCGGGGACTCCTTCAACAGCGGCTTCGTACAGGTCGTTAGCAACTGCGGTCGAGGGAAGCGTAATTGCGCTCACTGCGACGAATGCGGTAGCCACCGCTAGGGAGACAACCCGGTTGGCCATTTTTTGTCTTTTCATCTTCACTTCTCTCACTGGTAATGCGACACTGTTAATCCCAGACTAAAATTCGTGGACTCTTCAGCATTGAATCTATCTTCGGTCTCATCGAAACAAAAACTCCATGAACCGTTCTGGTTCGGTTATCCCTCAAAACGGTCGAGCTCATTCAATTATTTCGAGCCCGAATGCTCTCCAACTAATTCAACTGGTCGTGAAAAAGATGCGCCGTGGAGTGCTTACGAACAACGATGAAAAGCATGCTCACGGCACCGCACAACGCACCGAGCCCCCAGATCAGCCAAAACGATTGTCCCCAGAATGGGTCAAGGACATTGTCAATATTAATTGCGTAAGGAAGGCTTGAAATCGCAAGAAGCAATGCGCCGACTATGGCAAAGAACACGGCAGCCTTTCCAATTCGCCGGTGAAGGTGCTCTACATGATTAATTATTGCTACGGCAAGGAGCACGCAGCCGATAACTTGTAAGGACCAGCCCCAGCGGGTGCCTCCCGGCACCTCTATCCACTGTATGTAACCGGCGGCATAGAGAGTAAATCCAAGGCTAGCCAAAATGAGCGTGAAAAATGATGCATGCACGCTTATGTCTGATTCGTTGGTATCGCCTACATCTTTAATTTGTGCGATTCGGTGCTCTACTTGCCTTTCTTTGTGAACAGCAACTGCAGCAAATCCTGCGGCTAAGCACAAAAGGCCAACCGCCCACAACGACCAAGCTAGCCGAGACCAATTGGAGTCAAGGACAAACAGCTCAGGATCAAAGAGAAAGGGAGTTGTGCAAAGCCCGAGTAGCAGTGGGCCGGTAATGAGAAACACCACTGCCGGTCTACCAATTCGATAACTCAGATGCGCTAGGTGAAAAGTGACTGCTAACGCAAGTAACAGCGGTCCACCCCACTGCAAAATCCACGAAATTCGACCGGGTGCTTCATTTACCGTACCTGCGAGAATATTGCCTAGCCCAAAGCAAATGAAACCAAACATCGCGATGAGAAGTGACGCGTAACTGGCTTTAATCTCAAACTTTTGAGCATTTGAATCTACGATCGTTCCGGCCTTTGACATCAAATACTCTTTTCATTTATTAAATTCTCGAGATACCATCCTTGTCGTCAACTTGAGGTGCCGTTAACCGTGCTTCCACGGTAGAGCAACTTCACTGAGGTCAGCAATGTCCTGGCATCAAGTAACTGAGGACCTGCTACCAGCGGGGCAACGACTTCCCAGGATTAAGAATTCCGCGCGGATCCCATGCTTGCTTTATGCGAACATGGAGATCGCGCGAAGGTTCATCAAGCTCCTGAAAGAGCGCATGCTGCTTTAAAGACCCAACACCGTGCTCACCGGTTATGGAACCACCACATGCCAAACTGACATCGAGTATTTCTTTGAATGCTTTCATCGCGCGCTCAGCTGCCACTTGATCACCGCGTGGGGTCACAATTGTTGGATGCAGATTTCCATCCCCTGCATGGCCAAAAGTCGCGATTAATACATCATTACGTTCAGCAATCACCTGAAACTCCCGCATTGAACGCGCAAGTTCCGAGCGCGGTACTGCTACGTCGTCGAGGAGCCAATCACCCTGTGCTTCAAGAGCTGGGATCACCATGCGTCGAGCACCTAGCAGCATCTCTGCTTCAGCGGGATCCTCAGATTGATACACCTCTGATGCACCCGCACGGGAGCAGATTTCTTGCACGGTTACTGCATCCGCATTTCCTGCGTCCCCTGGAGTGTCAATTTGTATTAAGAGTATCGCTTCAGCCGTTGTGTCCAGACCCATCGGGCGCCAGTTTTCAACAGCGGTGATCGATGCTCGATCCATGACTTCGAGCATGCTGGGAGTTGTCACAAGCATGATGTCCGCTGCCGCCTGACCGGCATTGGCTACATCAGCGAATACCGCTACTACCGTTATGGCTGGCGCGGGTATCGGCCGAAGTCTCAGGCGAGCCATGGTGACAATGCCAAATGTTCCTTCGCTGCCGATCATCATTCCGGTGAGGTCGTAACCCGCGACGCCTTTAACCGTTCGGCGTCCTAGTTGAGTAATACGACCGTCGGCAAGGACAACCTCCAACCCAAGAACTGCATCTCGTGTCACGCCGTACTTGACACAGCACAGCCCTCCTGCATTTGTGTTGACATTGCCGCCAATTGAACAGAAGTCCTTGCTTGCTGGATCGGGCGCGTACCACATACCGTGTTTGCCAACATAGTCTCGTAATTCAGTGTTGAAAATTCCCGGTTGAGTTTCAACATAGCCATTGATTTCATCAACGAGAAGCACGTCTCGCATTTTTTCAACGCACAGAATGAGTGAGCCATCGAGGGCATTACTGCCACCGGTCAGTCCGGATCCAGCACCACGCGGCACCACTGGAACCCGGTGTTTATATGCAGCCTGCATCACCGCCGACACTTGCTCCACAGAACGCGGGAAAACCACCCCAATTGGCTCACCTGCAACCGTGCCCGTTGATCGATCTCGCTGATAGGTCGGCAGCCGATCAGGGTCAGTAACGACGTCACCATCAGCGAGCACTACGGCACAGGCCGCTAAAACTGAATCTTCAGGACTCACGGAAATAGGCTAGTCAATAGCAGCATCTGGTTTCCAAGCAGTAGCGAACTGCCCGTCGTGCGAATTCGTGAACTTCCTTTAGCGCTGCTTCCTACAGTGCGCGCACGATGTCGTCGACTCTGTCCTTCGCGTCACCGAAGAGCATCGCTGAGTTCTCATTGAAGAACAGTGGATTCTGCACACCTGCATAACCCGAGGCCATGGAACGCTTGAACACAATCACGTCGTTGGCGTTCCAGACGCGCAGCACCGGCATTCCGGCAATTGGGCTGCCAGGATCAGTCTCAGCAGCAGGATTCACCGTGTCATTGGCACCGATCACGAGCACGACATCGGTGTCGCCGAAATCATCGTTGATCTCGTCCATCTCGAGAACGATGTCGTAAGGAACCTTCGCCTCTGCGAGGAGGACATTCATATGGCCGGGCAGGCGACCGGCAACCGGATGAATGCCGAAGCGCACCGTGGTGCCGTTCTCGCGCAGTTTGCGGGTGAGTTCGGCAACACCGTATTGAGCCTGAGCAACAGCCATGCCATAACCCGGCGTGATAATCACCGACTTTGCATTTAGCAACAGCTCTGCCGTCTCGACCGCGGTCACCTCACGGTGGTCGCCGTAGTCCTTGTCTTCACCTGGCCCAGCTTCAATGCCGAAACCGCCGGCAATAACAGAGATAAACGAGCGGTTCGGCACCGGTGGCACCATCACTGGAGTTGGACAGGTGCTCAAGGAGCGCAAGCCCGGCGTGCAGGTGATTGCCGTCGAGCCGGCAGATTCGCCGGTTCTCTCCGGGGGACAGAAGGGACCGCACCCTCTTCAAGGAATTGGCGCGGGCTTCGTGCCCGCGATTCTGGACACCAACGTGTACGACGAAGTGATCGCCGTGCAATCAGATGATGCAATGGCAATGGCCCGACGCGCCGCCACCGAGGAAGGCCTGTTGATTGGAATCTCCTCCGGTGCCGCTCTGTGGGCCGCTCGCGAGGTCGCCCAGCGTCCAGAGAACGCCGGCAAACTGATCGTCGTGATCATTCCCTCGTTCGGCGAGCGCTACTTGTCCACGCCGCTGTTCGCCGGACTCTCCGGATGATCGCGTGAGCCAAGTGAGGAGCCCACTCGCGCACCTGCGCAGCCTTGGTCGTGATGTCGTTCGGGAGATGCGCAGTGATATTGAATCCGTCGTCAAACGGGATCCCGCCGCCCGAAACTTCGTTGAAGTCGCCCTGATGTATCCCGGCGTGCATGCCGTTTGGGCTCACCGCGCGAGTCACGCGATGTGGCAGCGAGGCGCTTACCTGCCCGCTCGCGCGCTGTCGCAAGCGGCGCGATTCTGGACAAACATCGAGATCCACCCTGCCGCAACATTGGGGCCACGACTGTTTATCGATCACGGTGCCGGTGTCGTGATCGGCGAGACCGCGGAGGTCGGCGCCGACGTGACCATTTATCACGGCGTCACCCTGGGTGGTACAAGTCTGAACCGCGGCAAACGCCACCCCACGATCGGCGATCGTGTCACGATCGGGGCGGGTGCAAAAGTGCTCGGTAGCCTCGTCGTTGGCGCGGACTCGCGCATCGGGGCGAACAGTGTTCTCCTTCGCTCCGTCGACGAGCACTCTGTCGTCGTGGGCGTTCCTGGTCAAGTCATCGTTGCTGGCGGGTCGCTGGAGGGTGACACTCGTCCAAAGCAGGACAGCCCCTCGACACCGGATCCGATGGGCTTGGCCGTGTCAACCCTGATGACCCGCGTGCGTCAGCTTGAAGCGCACGTGCATGGTGAAGAGCATCACCTCCACGGCCCGCGCCGCAGACCCAGTGGGGAGTGGGAGTTCGAGGTGGACGACGTTGACTTCGTTATTTAATCTGCACGTTAATACGCACTCATTCGACTAACCACACAATTTTGGGAAAGTTTACTGTGCCAAGGTCCACGTAAGTTTGAAGTTGAAGGGATCGCCGATGACCCCATCATTAACTGTTTTTTACATTTGGTTTTTGCTTCTCCGGCATCCAGTCGAGGGCTCTGACTAGAAATCGCTGGCCCCGCGCCCTAGGCTCGCATGGTGGACAAAGCAATTGATGTCACCGGGCCCTGGGACTTCACTCAAACGTCAGTATTTCTCCGACAGGCCGAGATTCCGATCCGAGTCGCCTCCTCGGGTTCGCGTGGTCCAATCGTGCAATCACTCTGGTTTGATTTCGATGGCGACGCGTTATGGTGCGCCACCCAAGCTAGTTCACTTCTGGTTCAACGACTCACCGCAAACAATGACATTGGCTTTGAAATTGCTGCAGACACAGCCCCCTACAGTGGAGTTCGCGGCACCGGAACGGCAAGCATCCACCCTGAACTGGCCGGGGATGTGTTACACAGACTGATCACGAAATATCAAGGCAACTCAGAAACTGACTTCAGCACATGGTTGCTGAGTCGCCTTGACAAAGAAGTCGCTATCAAAATCAATGCACTAACTCTCGCGACCTGGGATTTTTCCGGCCGGATGGGTGGTTGACGACTCCACCAGCGAATAAGCGACGAGCCGTTGCCGCCGAAATCGCATGGTAGCCCACGGATGAGGGAGTGGGTTGAAAAGGAGGCGAGCAAGATTTTCTTCGCTCCATCACTTGATGCGCTCCTGCATTCCTGTTGTCGTAAATACGTAGGTGCGCTGTGGATCGACGTGGACTATGTCACCTATTTGGGGGGACGTGAATCCACGCGAACGAGCAACAAGCTCATTAACGCCATCTGTGGTGGTTCCGTAAACGAAGGTGTCCGCGCCTAGTTCTTCCACCAGCGTGACCTTCATTTCTGGTCCAGATTCAGCAAGGTTGAGATCTTCTGGTCGTACCCCGACGAGAACGCGGTCACCGTCAGCGTTAGCAAGAACATTGCGTTCAATGGGGATGACAGTTCCACCAAAATCTGCCCCGCCGTCAACAATTTTCGCATCGATAATATTCATACTGGGTGAGCCAATAAACGTGGCCACGAATGCGTTTGCTGGTTCGTCATAAAGTTTGCGAGGAGTATCAACCTGTTGAAGGATGCCATCTTTGAGTAAAGCCACCCGATCCCCCATGGTCATCGCCTCAACCTGGTCATGGGTGACGTAAATGGTGGTGGTGCCAAGTCGTCTCTGCAACGCGGCAATTTGCGTGCGAGTTTGCACTCGCAGTTTTGCATCCAGGTTGGAAAGGGGTTCATCCATCAGAAAAACGTGCGGCTCGCGAACAATTGCACGACCCATCGCGACCCGCTGCCGCTGACCACCTGACAGTGCTTTTGGTTTGCGATCAAGGTAATCGGTCAAATCGAGCATGACAGCCGCTTCTTTGACTCGGCGAACAATTTCATCCTTTGATACCTTTTGGATCTTGAGTGCGAACGCCATGTTTTCAGCGACAGACATGTGCGGGTACAGCGCATAGTTTTGGAACACCATCGCTATATCGCGATCCTTGGCCGCTAAATTGGTGACATCTCGCTCACCAATAAAAATTTTGCCTTCAGAGATTGGTTCAAGGCCGGCAACCAAGCGCAGGCTGGTGGACTTGCCACAGCCGGATGGGCCAACGAGGACAAGGAACTCGCCCTTTTCAACAGTGAGGTTGAGATGGCTCACCGCGGGAATTGTGCCGCCCAGGTAAAGCAGTGATACGTCGTCGAAGCGAACTGATTCGGTCATTTTTTTTCTTACCTTCCACCGGCAGGTACGTGCCGGACGATCCGTTGTGGAGGACATATGTGGTATTCAGATTTTGGGGTAAGACAACAACGATTAACGATAGCAAATTGTCGCCCTTGCGTCTTCGGTTCGACGACTCGGCGGATCAGGTAGTTCTTGTCACCTTCGTCAGAGATCGAGGAGAATCTGGGTTGAGCCCCTTGAGTATGGAGAGACTGACCGCGATTTTGTGCAGGGCGATGCCTTGCAGTATCGGAGTAAACAGGTTCGATTCCCCCACGATCGGGACATTGAAACCGGGTAACGTTGAATCTCCTATTGACACCAAAACAGCACCTTCGTATTCCAACTCACGAATAGTCGCCCTGAATGAGTCAGGAATTTTTCCAGGAGGTGTTGCCACAATGATCGGAACACCAGAGCGAATCAGTGTTCGTGGTCCATGGGCGAAATCAGCCATGCTGTAGCCCAGCACCGGTACACCAACCGTCTCCATTATTTTCAAAGCGCCCTCCTGCGCCATGGGGGTGTTGGGGCCTCGGCCTAAACAAATAATGAATCCACAATCATCTAACGCCGCGGAGATGACGTTTGCAGCGTTTGCAGGTGCGTCCGATTCCAAGATCGCGCGCGCGCCTTTTGCCAACGAAATCCGATCGATGGCAACGCCAGCCATTCCGGTCACAATATCGGCTAACGCTAAACATTGGGCTGAGAAAGATTTTGTGGCGGCCACCGCCAACTCGAGGCCGACATCAACATTGATGACAATATCTGCCTGCTCCGCCAGGGGCGACCGTGGTGCATTTGTCACGGCAAGAAGCAATGCACCGCCATCCCGCAGGGCTTTAGCCTCTGCAACGATGTCGGGGGATTCACCTGACTGGCTCACCCCAATTGCAAGCGCACCCGCAGCTTTTGGCGTCGCTCCAAAAAGGGTGACAGTTGATGGCGAGGTGCTACCCGTAGGAATACCGAGAAGAATGTCGAATAGATACTTTCCGTATTCAGCCGCGCGGTCGCTGGTCCCTCTGGCGATGGTGAGTACGAGGCAGGGATCGAAATCAAGGATTCGATCTAACTCTGAAGACCCGATGAAGCCATCAGATGCTGCCCACCTATCAAAGATGACGGCTTGTTCTGCAATTTCCGCAAGCATGTGAGCTCCCGGATAATTCACGGCCAAAGGCATCACGATCTGGAGAGCCAAGCGTGGCCCACGGCTCCCGGGTCAATGGGCCACGGCGGGGTCACCACCCGGCGTTGCGCAGCCGCAGCGTAAGCGGCTGACACGATTCCCAAGATTTCTAAACCGTCGCCTCCGGTCAGTGCCGGTTGAGCTGTGCCAGCCAATACCTCTACAAAATGTTCAAACTCACCAAACCACCCCCAGGTGTAGGCCTCATCGTGCGGTATTCGGACGAGACCTCGGTGGTGCGTCGTTTTTTCGGCAGCACCATCAAACCCATTCTCGCTGTACGCCAAAAGTGATTGTCCCCTCGCAAGATCAGCACTCACCGAACCTCCGGTTCCCAGCACCTCTATCCGTTCATCAATACCGCCCGGAGCTGCCCATGACGAATCGACGACCGCTATCACTTCATTATCAAACTTCAGTGTGATGAGAGCGTGGTCCTCAACGAGTCGATCTCGATGCAGGTACGTGCCCATTGTCGCCGATACTTCGACTACCGGCCGGTTACCGTTTAACCACCGAGTGAGTGCTATCCCGTGGCACCCCATGTCTAGGGCAACCCCACCACCTGACTTGTCAGGGTCATAGAACCAGTCAGCATGTGGACCACCATGGCGCTCCCAATGATTGAGTTGAATGACCTGTCCGAAGGCTCCTTCTTCGATGAGTTCTTTAACTCGAACGTATCTGGGGGCAAAGCAGAGTTGTTCGGCATATAGCAGGAATACCCCGCTCTCTTCGCACACTTTCACCATGGCAGCTGCGTCTGCGTAGGTTGAGGCGAGCGGCTTTTCAACGATCACAGATACTCCGTGCTGCGCGGCAAGTTCAACTAGCTCCCGGTGTAGATAGTTCGGGACCGCTATTGAAACTGCGTCGCACTCGATCTTTTCAAACAGCTCGGTCAGGGTCGCAAACGTTGGAACTTTCCACCGGGAACCGAAGGTAGAACGCGTCTCCGCGCTACGCGCAACCCCGGCACAGACCCGCCCATTCACCGTTCGATTGATCGCCTCGGCGTGCAAATTGCCTGCGAAGGCGCCACCAATGACTGCAATATTGATCATGATGAGTTCTTACCTCCTGGCAGAGTTAGCAACAATTCACATGCTTTATCTGCTGCCTCTAGCGAGACTGGTGTCGCATTTACGCAACAATAATCTAAGCCCTCGGATTTTACGTAGCTGGAAAGTCGCATAATGTTGTGATGAACCGTCTCTAGAGAAACACCTACTGCATCTGGGTGTGACAAGGTACCCACTGAATTAATTATTCGCAGTGCCCTCTCAACGTCATTCCCTTGGACGCTACTCATAGCGATAACACACATACTTATGAGTTCTCCATGGATAAAATGGTGGCCGGTTTCCTGTTCAAGCGCATAGCCGAGAAAGTGTTCAGAACCCTCTTCAAACCGTGAATGCCCGGCGGCAGCACATGCGGCTCCGATTCGACGATAGGCGTCCATCAGGAATTTGACACCAGTCTGCGTCACTTCACGAATATCCTCTACTGTTTCCTCAAGTTCATCGAGTAGGCGAGAGCCCAGAACGGCAAGGTCCTGATTACATTGGACGCCTTGACCATCACGTACCGCGAGCTGCCAATCGAATAGGCCGGTGTGGCAGGAAAGAATGTCACCAATTCCCGCACGATTGAGTCGGGCTGGTGCTGATGCGATGAGCGGTAGATCAAGGATAACTTCTCGGGGCCGGACGTTCCCCACGTAGACAACTTTTCGGTCTCTTCTCACGCCCACCGCATCGGTAAAGGAAGCGTCGACAGATGCAATAGTCGGCAACAAGATCAGTGGTATGTCTCTACTCCATGATAAGTATTTGGCCATATCAATTGCTGTTCCCCCACCAATCCCCACCGCGACTTCTACTGCGTCGCTCACGAGTTTGGCAGCCGTAACCAGATCGCTCTCTTCCATGCTTTTTGCAATCATTATCTGAGCCGGTGGGGCAATCTTGTCCTGTAGGGATGACCAGGGAGGTTCATTAACAGCAAAAACAGCGTTATGGGCCAGGTCACTCGCGACCTCGACGAGGTCGGCGTAACGGACATCAAAAGGTTCCAGAACTAGCGCCTCAGTATTCAACGCCATCAACCTTCGCCAATTGATCTGGTGACTGCAGCACTTTCTCAAGGGCCCGAACCACATCTCGTGCGTCCTCGCGCGAGCCCATCAGCACAGATGTCGTGAACCACAGCGATGTTGATGCTAAACGCTCGGTAACCGGAAACGACTGAGACGAGTAAGCAGGGTAACGAGAAAATTCTCGCAGCCGTGGGGCTAACCCATTTCGGTCTTTAAAAAGATCGAATTGGTGCATTGGTGGGTAGGAGGTGGTCAAAGGTATCCCTTCAGCGAGCAACGCTGATCGGACCTGGTTGCGAGTCGCTCCTATTCTTTCTTGGTCAAGAAACACCACATAGCAGTAGTTTCCTTGCGAATCGCATCCATCTAGTCGTCCCTGAGGGGTGACTCCCGGCAGTTTGCCAAGTTCCTGATTCAGAAAGTTTGCATTGCTGGCTCGATTCGCCTGTTGTTGTGGGAAACGATCAAGTTGGCGGCGCAGCACTGCTCCTTGCCATTCCGTCATTCGCCAGTTTTCGCCCAATCGAAAATGCCGGTAGTACCAGGTGCCTGGGTCCCGTCCGCAATTGACGTAGGAGTCAAGCATTTCACCAATGTCGGCATGTTGGGTAATCACGATGCCACCCTCACCTGCAGTCATCAGTTTGCTGGCTTGGAATGAAAATGAACCAGCATCGCCAAGTGTGCCGACATGTTGACCCCGCCACGTACTTCCATGGGCATGAGCGCAATCTTCAAGCACCCGCAGGTCACGTGCCGAAGCTATTGCACAGATTGCATCCATGTCGGCGACACTGCCCGAGACATGGACAACCACAATTGCCCTCGTTCGATCTGTGATGGCGGGCTCAATCAGTTCAGGATCTATCGTTCCTGTCCGAGGATCGACGTCAACGATTATGGGTATCGCGTTAATCGAAAGTATCGCCGCGATGGTGGCAAAAAAACTCCAGTCAGGAACAATTACTTCATCGCCCTCGCCAACCCCCAATGAGAGTAACGCGGCCTCGAGGGTATTGGTGCCATTGGTCATCGCCACCGCATGCTCGGCTCCGGTGAACTCGCGCCATTCGCTCTCGAATGAACGTACTTCCGTTCCTTGGGATGACCACCATTGTCGGCTTTCCAAGACTCTCTGCAGGGCTTTTGATTCTCCTGAATCAAACTGTGGCCACGCTGGGAAGGCATCGGACCGCACGGGTGTTCCACCAAATGCTGCTAATGGCGTCATCTACTAATACTCCTTTTTCGTTTTGACGTGAGAATCACAAATGCCATTGATCGCTCAGTTTTGATACTTCGCGTGTGCGTCAATTTGGGCGGCGGCAACGGCTCCGACGACGCCCGCCCGATCGCCGAGTTCGGATCGGGCTATCACGATGTCATGCGGGCTAATGTCTTTTACTCGAGCGACGACGAGGTCAATTAATACGGGGTCTGACCCAATCCCACCGGTCATGATGACCAACTCTGGATCGACAACCGTGCAAATGGCGAGAATCGCGGTGGCAATGAGATGTGATTCCTCCTCTACGACAATTTGAGCGATCGGGTCCCCCGACACTGACGCCTTAAACACTTCGTACACATCCTTCGCACTGCCCCCTAAGGTATGGAATCTCTGCAAGATCCCATGTGTCCCGGCCGCAGACTCTAGAGCGCCTACGCGTCTACTCCGCGGGTCCCGAGGGTCTGTTCCAAGTGGCAGATAAGCAATCTCACCCGCAAATCCACGGGCGCCGCGATGCAGTTGACCATTGATGAGCAGACCCATTCCTAGACCTGTGCCGATAGATAGGACAACAAAATCTCGACAGCCTCTCCCAGCCCCATATCTTTGTTCTCCGAGCGCCGCCATATTGACATCATTCTCGACAATAACCGTCACGCCAAGCACTTTCTCCAGCTCCTCAGCGAGGGAAAATTCCGCTAAGCCGTCAATGTTAAAAGACAATTGGAAGCGTCCGGCTGCATCCATTACTCCGGGTGAACCGACACCAATACGTTCAGCCTTCAGTTCGCTTTTTGCTTCAAGTTCCTGGACCATCCGAACAATTTGCTCCAGCACTTTTTTTCCACCGGAAAGATTGGTCTTTTCAGTCAACTCCACCATTATGTGGCCGTCTCCCGTTGCAATAGCGCCGCGAAGTTTTGATCCACCGAGGTCTATTCCGACGCACATGGGGGTAATCTGATCAGAAATTAAGGGCGGCATGGGCGCTTTCCTTAGCTAAATCAACATCAAAATTTTCATTAATAACGCTGTACCAGTAGTCACCTGCGATTGTAAACTCTGCCAGTCTGTCAATGGTGGCTTCAATTTCAGCCCAGGTAATGTTCAATTGAGATGGCTTATGGCGAGTTCCGACGGTCGCAACTATCTCTTGCGGCAGATGGGGGCTGTTGCCTTGGACCGCCGACATGATGAGTACACCTAACGTTACGAGCTCTCCATGAAGAATTGTGCGGCCGGTAACTTCCTCAAAGCAGTATGCGAAGAAGTGCTCGCTTCCTTCTTCAAATCGGGCATGCTGTAACTCATGGCATCGCCATCCAATCTCTCGATGCATCTCCATTAGCGATTTAATGCCATCATCTGTTGCATCACGGATTTCCATAGCCGAAGATCGCAACCCATCAACATAACGCATTGATGCTCCGGCCGATGGGTCATCCCATCCGATCGTATGACCGAAAAGAACCCCGAGTCGCCAGTCCCACAAAGCTGTATGGCACGACAAAACATCCCCGATGCCAGCTCGGATCAGCTCCCTTGGCGCGTCTTGAAAAATTTGATAATCAACTAAAACAACATCTGGCACTGCGTCTCCCTGGTAACGCACACGCCCTGAATCCCGAAGCGCTGTCATCCTGGTGAAACACGCATTGACACTTGGCAACGTTGGTATTTGCACCAGTGGGATGGATCTGCGCCAGTGAATCCACTTGGCGACGTCCATCGCGACACCTCCACCGACTCCGACGATGCTCACATCACCTGGAATAGATTGAGCCAATTGGTCTAGGTGGTCAGGGTTCAAGTCGTATTGATCAATTACTGTAATAGGTGAACCTCCGAATGAGTTAGCGAACCACGACCACACATCGGGATCAGCGACAACGACAGTGCGACCAAGTTGTTCACCAAATCCGGATGCAATTCCATGTCCGTACCTGACCGGAAATCCATTGGATGCAAGAAACATCATTTGCTCGCTTTCTCTAGGTCCACAAATAATTGTTCCGCTCCGGAAAACCTGACTACGCGAAATGATTCAGTAATTCGCTCGTTAACGAATTCGGACACGATTGCGTCCTGGTTGTTGAATCGATCCCGTAATACGTTCATTTCGATACCAGCGGTCTGACCCATGAGACGCAACTGAGCCATGAAATTTCCCATCATGGTTGTGTGCGCCAACGTTGCGTTCACTTTGGCGTCAATCACTGTCGAGACGTCAATATCAATTGTGGGCGAAACGACCGATCGACCAAAATACCACCGTTCAACTATGCCGTGCGGACTCAAGCCCTCCAAGAAATGCTCCGGATGATGTTTATCAAACATCGCCGTCCAAAAAGATTCGTCCATTTCTTGAGCTAGTCGGATGTGGTCCTGATTGTCCTCGCCGAAAACTGCATAGGGGTCAAAAGAAAATACCGCGTAAGGTCGCAGGCGCCGGATGGCTCGGATGCCCGCTTCCCGAATTACACCCCTTGGTTGATCTCCTAAAGAATCAGAAGCAAAACCTAACGAAGTAACTCCCTGTACACCCAAAATTCCTGCTGATAGCGCAAATTCGTTTTCGTTTCGGCAAATAGTCTCCGTGGCACTGAGACCGTCGGAATCCGTGGCATCATCGGTAAATCTGAGAACGTGGACATGAGCTCCAGCATTAGCTAACAATCGAATCGTCCCGCCGAGAAATAACACCGCATCATCGCCGTGGGCGACTACGACCAGCACCGATTGGCCAGATAAATGGTCAAATGCGGATTGTGAATTCGACATGTGAGACGACTCCCAGATTGATGTACGCATTTTTTTATGTCTTTATGGTAACAGTATTTACAAATTAGGTTAATTAGTCAATACTACGAACTAATAAATTTATATCGGTACTAAACCGGTGCCGGGATGAACCGAAAGGAGTTCTAAATGAGAAGACATAATCACGTGACCGCTGTCGCGGTTACCGCTGTTGCCGCGCTTTTGTTAGCAGCTTGCTCCGGAGGAGGAGATGATGCCGGAACCGCAACCACATCACCTGCTACTGAGGATTCAACAGCAACTGAAGCCGCCGCCAGCACCTGCGAGGCCGTAAACGTATTCCTCATCCCCAGCCCCAGTGCCGATGCAATAAAGGCCATGACACCAGCATTCACTGAGGCAACTGGAATCAACGTGGAGTTCACCGAAGTTGAATATGGAACCGCGCATCAGAAAGCCTTGCTTTCAATATCGTCGGAGCAGAGCGCTTTTGATGTAGTCCAATTTGATAACACATTCCTTGCCGCATTTGCTAAGGCTGGAGCACTCACTGATATAAGTTCTTTGGCCGCAGACTCAGCCGAATACGATATGAATGATTTCCCAGCATCTCTCCAAAACTATGGTGATTTTGATGGCGCCAAATATGGATTGATGCTGTCAACCGAACCATTTATTCAATGGTATCGCGGAGATATCTACGATGAACTCAACCTTAAGCCCGCAACCACGTGGGACGAATACAAGTCGAACGCGCAAGCGATTCAAGCGTCGGGTTTAGCAGACGGACAGATGCTGGGATTTGGGCCTAACACCACATGGTGGTGGATGCAGGTTCTGTGGAGCTTTGGTGGCGCCCTCTATGACGCAGATTTCACTCCCACCGTCAATACTCCCGAGGCCGTGGCTGCCACCGAGTACTACAAGAGCCTGCTGGAATTCTCCCCGCAAGGAGCCCTAGGCGCTACCGGTGACGATGTCACTTTGCAATTCGTCGGATCTGATATCGGCCAGATGGTTCAATACTCAGGTTACGCAGCGGGCATCTACGACCCAGAAAGTTCCAGCAATGCAGCAAATATCCGAGTCGCACCGGTACCAGCAGGTGCGGTGAACACGGTGGAATTGGCCGGTTGGAATATCGGTATTCCATCGGATGCACCAAGCCCAGAGTGTGGATGGCAGTTCCTCGAATACATGCTGGGAAAGACAAATGCCAAAACGCTACTTGAAAATGGGGCGGCAGCCATTGGTCGCACCTCCATTATTGAGGATCCCACCCTTCAGGAGAAGTACCCGTACTTGTCGCTGCTCAATATCGCACCTGATGTCGTGGTTAACACCTATCCTCAAATCGTTGTTTGGCCTGAGTTTGACAAAGTTGCATCCGACAACTTGGCCAAGATTCTCTCGGGTGATATCCCCATCCAAGAGGGTCTCGATGCAATGCAAGCAGCTCTTGAGCCCGTTATGGCAAAGGAACCAAGGTAATCACATTGCTCGATGCGCAACATAATGAGGTGGCGGGTGCCGTAGCGGCACCCGCCATCCCTCGTGCGGGCCGCAAACAATCTGATTGGATCGCCAAGGCCGCTGCTAAAAGAGGGATGCTACTCAGCATCCCCGCATGGGTAATGATCGCCCCTCTTTTCTTCTTACCCCTCGCCGTGAGCCTGAGACTTTCCTTCTATGACAAGTCCCTCGGCCTGCCTGTGGAGCCTTCGTTCGTAGGTTTTGAGAACTACCGGACAGATGTCTTCACGAGTACGTTCGCAGAAGCACTTTTCAAGACGCTCGTGATCCTTGTTTTAGGCCTGCTCATCCAGTTTCCACTGGGAATTGCAATCGCGCTCGCACTCCACCGACGTTTTCGGGGCAGGGGGATCTTCAGAACTCTCATTCTGCTTCCCATGCTGCTCACTCCCGTCGCGGTCGGACTGATGTGGCGTTTTATGTATAACCCCGAACTCGGAATCATTAATTGGTGGATAACCCAACTGGGATTACCCCCGGTTGATTGGCTGGGATCTCCCTGGCCGGCTGTCGTGGCCGTGACCCTCGTGGACAGTTGGCAAGCTACTTCTTTGGTGGTGCTTATGGTCCTTGCAGGTCTTTCTGCCTTGGACACCGCACCGACCGAGGCAGCTCGAGTTGACGGTGCTTCGTCCTGGCAACTTTTTCGATATATAACTTTCCCTGCGCTCCTCCCTATTCTTCTCGTAACGCTCATGCTGCGAGTAATTGACGGTTTTAAAATATTTGATATTATTTTTATTCTGACGCGCGGCGGTCCGGGAACCGCAACTCAAAGCGTCAGCCTTCTTGACTACAACGTTGCATTCACCTTCCTGGCCACAAGTCGTGCATCAGCCATAGGCGTGGTCTTAGTTCTTCTGACGTTACCGCTCTACTTCCTCTGGCGCAAAGTTGCTAAATTGCAGGAGCAGGCGTGAGATCGCGAATAGTGTCCTTAGCAATCATGCTGTTTTTGAGCGTCACCTCGATCATCATGCTGTTCCCGATATTCTGGACAATTTCCACGTCAATCAAAACACGGGTGGAAACATTTCAATTACCTCCTGTTTATTTCGGATTCACACCGACATGGAAAAATTATTTGGCCTTATTTGAAGATTCAGCTTTCATCAAGGTGATGATTAATACGATTGTGGTCACAGTTGGGTCAACCCTTCTCGCAATAACCGTGGGGTCATTAGTCGCTTACGGTTTGGCAAATTCACAAGCATTCCCCGGGCGCCGCCCATTGGAAGTCTCCTTAATAATGATGCGTGCGATGCCAGGAGTTGTCCTAGTCGTTCCGTTGTACGACATATTGGCAAATGTGGGCCTACTCGGAAAAATGCCAACCATGATTGTGCTTTACGCATTAATTAATTTGCCATTCGCTATCTGGATTATGACACCTTATTTTCAAGGAATTCCAAAGGAACTTCAAGAATCCGCTGTTGTCGACGGCGCCTCCCCAACCAAGGTATTCTTCAAAATCGTTCTACCACTGGCTTTACCAGGGATCGCAGCGACTTCACTTTTTGTCGGACTACTCGCTTGGAATGAGTTTCTGATTCCGGTCGTGCTCGGTGGTGAATCAACAAAGACCCTCCCAGTATTTATTTCAGGGTTCGTCAGTGCCCGTGAATTAGACTGGGGTCCACTCGCGGCAGCGTCCTCTTTGGCGATCATTCCCATCGCACTTCTCACTGCGTTCATGCAAAAGAGGCTCGTCAGTGGGCTAACGCAAGGTGCGGTGAAAGGATAATGCGTAGATCATGAAGGCGAAATCAAGTAAGCAAAACCGGCATGAGTTGATTCGGCAATACAACGAAAGGCTGGTCCTTTGGTCCGTCGGAAATTCAAGTAGTCCAATCAGCCGGGTTGTGATATCCGAGGAAACCGGGCTCAGTCGACCAACCGTCAACCTCCTCATCGATGGCCTGCATCAACAAGGAGTCCTGCGCGAAGCCGGCACGCGAACTGGAGTGGTGGGTCGCCCAACTTTAGTGATTGAAGTGAATCCCAATTACGCTGGCGTTGGCGCCATCTCGGTATCTTCATCGGAGATCATCCTGATCCTCGCCGACATTACCGGTCAGATATTGCACGAAGAACGCGTTCCTTTTCTGGCTGGATCTCGTGTCTTAGAGATTATTGAAAACAGTCTCCGCCTCGCCTTGGACTCGAGCGGAATCACTGATAAAAAACTTCTGTCATGCTGTATTTCTGAGCCAGGTATCAGCAGCAACCTTGGCTTAACCCGGGCACTCGCTCCCAATGTGCCAGACCTTGACGACTCCGCGTTGACCCAGCGCTTTGACGAAGAATTTGATTGCCCGGTCATCTTTGAGAATGACGTGAACCTTGCTGCCCTGGGGGAGATGGAATTTGGGATCGCGCGGGGAGAAAACTCATTCGCCTTTCTTCTCGTTGACACCGGAATTGGCATGGGTTTTATGGTGAATGGTGACTTACTGCGAGGGGCCCACGGCGCCGCGGGCGAAGCCGGTTATTTGCCCCTCGGCGATGTTGAGCTTAAGGGGAAAGTGACAGAAGTGGGAGCGCTCGAAGCTCAAGCTGGAGCTGCGGGCCTGCTTAAGAAGTACACCAAAATGAGTAATCGAAGGGGGGTCACTCTCGATGATTTGTTCTCCCTCAGCGCCGAGAAGGACAGCCATGCCATGGCTTGTATTACGGGTGAAATTGAACTCATTAGTCGAGCAGTCCTATCCGCGGTGGCGCTGGTCGATCCGGCATTTATCGTCTTGGGTGGCAGTATTGGTGCTCGGTCATCCATTCTCAGTGGCGTTCAAACTCACGTTCACAAGATAGCCCCATTGCCGGTCAAAATAGTTGCCAGCACACTCGGCGATCGTGCTGCAGTCCTTGGCTCTCTCAGCGTGAGTCTTAATCAAGCGCGCATAAAACTTGGCTTACCACCTTCTGGGATCCCTCGAGGGGTCCTTCTCGGACAGTAAGGACAACGGGTAACGTCAAGGACGATTGCCCAAGCGATCTGCTCCGATTACGATCGACGAAATATTCAACTCGGGTTGAACATGCACTCTTGCACCATGAACCAGTTCGTAAATTTAAGCCGCTCCAGGAAACCGTCTTCGGGTAGAGAGTCGAGCGTCCGATGTCGGTAGCCGTTGGTTGCCGCGGGCCAACGTGCCCTTAGGCGGCGTGCTTGCAGGTCAAGCAGGTGCAGTCCAAGCAGACGCAGTTCGCGCACGTGTCGGCGCAACCGGCGCACGAGCACGTGTTGTGGTTGCAAGTGGCGCACGTGCAGTCATCGCAGACGCAAGTAGCGCACATGTCGCCGCACGATCCGCATGCACACGAGTTGCACTCGTCGTAGTGCCCGTCATGCTCGTGGTGTGCGTGCCCGTCGTGGATGTAGTCGACATGGTTCTCATGGATGACAGCGGGGTGACCGCAGGCTGGACCGTGGGTATGGGCGTGCGTCTCGGCGGTGCGATGGTCGGTGGTGGTCATTTCTTCTCCTCGGAGTTGTGTAGTAACGCGTCCCTGACAATATGGGCGATATGGTCATCGGAGATCGAATACTCGATCTCCCGTCTGGCCTTCTGACCTGACACCAAGCGGGCTTGTCGGAGCACCCTCAAGTGCTGGGACACCAAGGGCTGGCTCGCCTCGGTTGCCTTTATCAAGTCGTGCACGCACTGCGGGCTCGCCATGAGCTCGACCAGTATCCGCAGGCGCAGTGGGTTGGCGAGCGCCTTGAACATCTCGACCGAACTTTCAAGTTTGTGATCGAGGTTTTCAGACACATGCAAACATTAGCATATGATTATGTATTAGGCAACGACGCTGGTCCTTCGACAAACCGCTAGGTCGCTGGGATCGGATCAGCGTGGGCGCGAGAGCTCGGGGGTCAGCAGATCCCCATGACCCGGCTGAAGCGCTCACCAACGCGAACCCGACCCATGCGTACGTCCACGGCGTCCGGGGAATGCCTGATGTTGTCCTTTTCCGTCACTCACACCACCGGAGGTATAGCGTGCCAACACCGTGTCCAAGAGTTCTAGGGACAGTACGTGAACAAATAGCAACCGATTTAGGAATAGCTTCGCAATGGCTCGAGTCGCTCCCGAGGACGATGCGCACTCACTCGCCACGGCACGACACGAACTATCGACTGGGGAAGCTTGAAGACTGGAGGTAAACGCTCCTTACATTTAAAGGCACAACATGACCGGCTCTGGTTGGACCATGACGTGGACGGACCCAAGCGTGTCAACGCATACGTCACCTACGGAATTCATTAAACACACGCAAACTCGGGTTCACTCCACCGCCAGTGAGATACGGATGCTCATAGAGATTATTGCTTTTCTCCACAATCCTGTAGCCATGTCGCCATGTGACTTAACGGTGCACCATAAATCTTTCGAGTAAAAGGCAGCAAAGCAACATGGTGAAACCAACCAGTGGTTCAGCGCCGATCGAAGAATTGCGAATTGGGCGAGTGAACTAGCCGTGGTTGAGCTACACACCATATTGTTTAGTAGTGGAGCCAAGCGAGCCTCACGTTGATCTGTAACACTGAGAACGCCTTCGCGGTTGGTGAGCAGACCTTCTGTGCTCTCTCTGCGGATGAGTGGTGAAGTGGGATCGCGCACATGCATCGACCCGTGGCTTTTGTTTACCAATGACTTTTCGGGCTCTCCGGGTGGTCTCTTTCACGGGGAACCACGCGCTCACCCGATCAACGTGGGACTTTTAGATTAGTATCTTTTCCGTTCGCTCTTTATTGACTGGCGGCAGGCAACGTCACCGATAACAAATCCGAAGTTGAAGGGATCAACGATGGCCCAGGATGACTCCACAAGCGTGTCAGGTAGCTCAAGAAATTCGTACCGCTCGAATTGGAAGGTAGGTAACTTCGTCCTCGCCGGATTGTTCGTCGCTGTCGCAGTTGCGTTGGTCTACCAGGGAATTATTTACATCAATGACGGCATTGGTGCAATGGTCCCCTACCTCATGATTGTGTTGGGCCCATCCTTAGCTGTTTTCTACGTCTGGTTTTTGCTTTTCCGGCGTCCAGACGAGGGCACTGACTAACAAGTGTGTGCCACGCACCCTGGGGCTTCCCGCAAACGTCGGTAGTTCTGCGACAGGCAGAGATTCCGATTCGAGTCGCCTGATCGGGGACACGTGGTTCGATCGTGCAATCACTCTGGTTTGATTTTGATGGCACAGCATTATGGTGCGCCTCCCAAGCTAGTTAACTTCTCGTTCAACGACTCGCAGCAATAACGACATTGGCTTTGGAATTGGCGCAGACACCGCCCCCTACCGTGCAGTTCGTGGCGCCGGCGCACGCGTCCACAGCACCGCGAGCATGTATCCGTCGTACTGGCCGACCGGATATCGCGGGAACCGATAGACCCCGTGCGCCGCACGCGTCAACGTGCCTCGCGCCACCAGCATCTGGAGCGCGCCCTTGCCCACGCCCAGTTTCGTGGCCTGCTGGGCGGTCACGAATCCATGCTGGGTGATCGCGATATCCCAGAGTTCGTCGCGCGCCAACGGCCTCGTTGTCATGGCAAAAGTACAACGGAAACGTGACACTAGTGACAGACAAGTCACGGCGCCTCCCCAAGCTCTCCGCCGACCTCTGGGACTTCGAGCCCGAAAACTACGTCCAGGAGCTCAGCCATGGGCGGGTTCACGTGCTCGTTGCGGCGAATGTAATGCTCGATGGTCACTTTCGGGTCAGTGTGACCGAGCAGCTCGGCGGCCAGGTTCACGCTGGCCTGGTCGTTGATGACCGTGGCTACGGTCCTGCGGAACATGTGCGGGTGGACGCCGGTGATGCCAGCCCCGTTCATCACCCGACGGAGCTGGCGGCGGACACTGGCGGTGGTTAGCGGACTGCCCTCCCGACTGGCGAAGACCAGCGCACCGGATGATCGATCGACCATGATGGCGAGCCGGGGAGAATCGCTTCGGCGGCCAACGACGGCAGCGCGATCACCCGGTTGGAACGGTCGGTTTTCGGATGCAACTGCCGGTGGGTGCCTTGCCCCTTGTGGGACACGATCGTCCCAGGGATCCGAAGCGTGGCTGGGGACGTGGTGACGTCGACATCGCAGCGACGAATCGCAAGGACCTCGCCGATCAGGCCAAACGCCAACCAAAGCACCGTCTTGTTACGCGTCGCGTAACTGGAGACTCCTTGGAGATTCAAACTCCAGGGGAAGCCTGCAGCCAAGCTTTAATCCGTGCAGCCGCGGAATCAGAAATGACATCTTGGGCGTGGTACCTCTCATAGATGTCCTGGGCTTCCTCAAGGGAAGTGACGCCGCATACAGAAAGCAAGTATTCAATGTCCTCAGTATCTCGGCGACCACGATTGGCACGGAGTTTCATCGCAAGCAGCATCGCGGCACTGCCAACTGATACGGACAGATCACCTTCACGAAATATTTCTGTCCAATCTTCCATGCCAACCGGCGGTACATAACCCTTTACTGCATCATTAAGCCAATCCACCGGTAGACCACGTTCGTTGCCAAGTTCCCGCGCGACCAAGAGGATGGGATCTGACGGTGTCAGAAGGGCATCAATGTCGTATGTCGCACCGCGGTCAGGATTCATGAGAGCGATCGCCGCTCCACCAACCACGCGAATACCGCCGCTCACTCCTTGCTGTGACAACCGTCGGGCGAGCTCTCTGAGGAGGCTTTGGACGTCTGCACTGGAGAAGGTCATGTCATACGCTCGCTAGTTCCGAGGCGGCAAGGTAGACACCGTGCCTGCGAAGACCCGGTGGAGTGTGACGGCGGGCGGTGTCACGTAATTGCGGAAGGGTTTCGACATCCCACGAAGGTCGACAAATCCGTTCCGATGTTCGCACCCACATCGGCACCGGCAATCGGCCTGATGTTAGCCAATGATCAACGATCCCAGCGAGCAGTGCGTCGTACCGAATTTCCCCCGTCCGGGCCGGCTCAGCCACGCAAAGCGCAACGCGCAGAGCGGGCTCGGCTCGCACGAGGTCATCTGACAATTGAATGAACACTCGCCAAGCCGACTTTTCATCGCCTCCTTCCAGTGCTGCGGCCAAGGCTGACGCCGCCTCCCACACGGGACGCGCACGAGTGGGCAGGATCGTGACCCGTTGACCAAGCGGTGCAAGTAACTGCTCCATGCGACCAACAGTTGTGTCATGTGCACCAGACTCAATGTCTGCAATTCGAGGTTGCGCGATACGGGCAGCCTTAGCCAATTCACGTTGCGTGAGGCCACGTGTCTCGCGAGCCGAGCGCAGTAAGGCGGATGATAACATTATGACCTCCAATACGATAAATCGTATCACGATTCGTGTCACCATACCATAGCCAAAATTCGACCGCCTCAAAAGAGGGTAAAGATCAGGTGAAAGAATACAAAAAGATAAGAGCCACCTCGGACATTCGAACTCCGGTCTCACGCATTACGAGACTTCACCTACGCATGGATTCGCCTCTAAGGCTTGTTGCCTATCAACGAATTTCGTGACAGGGAGAACGAAAAGGGCAGGCATGCATGCGTAGATCCTGGTCGCTGCCCAGTTGGACCTAAACACCATCCATGCTGATCGGCAGGACCGTAACCCGATGTCCAACCGGATCCACCGTGACAAGTGCGCCGGTCTCGAGGTGGGAACGGGCGACGTCAATGGCGGCCAAGAGTTGCTCCCCGACGTCACTGGGCAGCACTGCCTGGGCGCGGAACTGGATCACGCTGGGTGTCGAAAGCCCCCCGACGGCGAGGAGGGTACCGAAGTCCAGATCCTGGGTGAGGATCACCTGACCGTTGCGATGCGCGTGCTCCAGAATCACGCGATCGGGTGCATTCGGCTCACCGACGTCGATCCAGTGAACGGACTCGTGACCCGCTGCCGTCAGGACTCGATCCACCTCGGGCTGAGGTTCAAGTCTACGAGGAACCTCATGCCGAGATCGGGCTCTCGATCTCCTCGACCCGCCACGCGGCGTACGCGAGGGCCTGCATCACGTCTTACTCGATCAAATAGGGGTAGGCGTTCAGGATCTGAGCGACGGACTTGCCCGCCACGACGAGCCCAACGACCGTGCCGACGCTCACGCGAGTGCCACCCACGCACGGCTTCCCGCCCATCACATCGATGGAGCGTGTCACGCGATCGAGGGGAGCCATGCCCAAACGATAGCGGCAGGAGGCTGCGCGGGTGGCGTGGTCGGGTCAATTTCACATGTGGGTGCGATCCAGTATGGATCGCGTATCCTTGCACCGTGACAACGATTCCATCAGACGCAGATTTCTCTCGCGAGGCGGGCGAGCGCATGGAGCAGGCTTTCGTTCTTTCTGAGTTTGCATCTGAGCTCGTCGGCCAGGCCTCCAAGTGACTCTCTTCGATCCTTCGCGGATATTTGAAACGCTGGATCGACACGGAGTTGACTACCTGACAATAGAGGCATGGGCTGTTATCGCTCACGGTTACGTTCGAGCAACCGCCGATATTGATTTCGTGGCGCGGCTAAATCACAACAACATGATTCGCCTGGGTGCGGCGCTCGCAGAACTAAACGCACGACTTCGTGGAGTCGACGCAGACAAATTAGACATTGATCCGACAGATCCCGAGGTTCTCGCTAACGGCGCATCGTTCACCATGGACACCGATGCTGGTCCTCTTGATTTTCGCAATGATGTTCCTGGCGCAGCGGACTACGAAGAAATGCGTTCGAGGGCCCGTCATGCGAATGCAGGAGGAGTCACTGTCTGGGTCGTGGGATACGAAGACTTGATTCGCATGAAGGAAGCATCGGGTCGCGAACAAGATTTGCTCGACATTCATCAACTGAGCGAACTTCGCTCCGGCGGCAATGACTAACCTCAGAACTTTTGTAGAGCCGCCTCGGAGATTCGAACTCCGGACCTACGCATTACGAGAGGGTCGATTCTCTGTTCGTACGCTCAAAATCCTCGGTTGTGCTCGTCAGTGCTTTGAGGGATTTTGATTTGGTGGACTGGAGTACGCGCTAAAACCGTGCTACATATCCAACGGGTCTGCCCCTGATTTGGTTGCCGCTCTGATTTTATTGCGGTTTCGCATCCAGAGTGACCCATTCGCCGATGATCGCTTGACTACTCGAGGCTAATGGTCATGGCGTACTCAAAGCAAATAACCGAACTTGCGAACAGTCTCGACGCACGCATCGAACGGTGGCACTTCGCCAAAAATCATCGACGACGCCACATCGTAACTCCGGCTCGCAGTGTCAGCGCTCGGGGAATCAAGAACGAAAGCCAGACTCTGCGCGAATCCACGGGCAGGCCGATCAGTGAAGGACCATCCAGCAGACTCGCTTCGAGAATTAATGTCGTCAACAAGGTCACTCACGCCGCCGTGACCAATTGGAGTCAAGGACAAACAGCTCAGGATCAAAGAGAAAGGGAGTTGTGCAAAGCCCGAGTAGCAGTGGGCCTGTAGTGAGAAACACCACTGCCGGTCTACCAATTCGATAACTCAGATGCGCTAAGTGAAAAGTGACTGCTAACGCAAGTAACAGCGGTCCACCCCACTGCAAAATCCACGAAATTCGACCGGGTGCTTCACTTACCGTACCTGCGAGAATATTGCCTAGCCCAAAGCAAATGAAACCAAACATCGCGATGAGAAGTGACGCGTAACTGGCTTTAATCTCAAACTTTTGAGCATTTTAATCTACGATCGTTCCGGCCTTTGACATCAAACACTCTTTTCATTTATTAAATTCTCCAGTTGCCATCCCTGTCGTCAACTTGTGGTGCCGTTAACCGTGCTTCCACGGTAGGGCAACTTCACTGTTGCAGCAGGTGCTTGGCACTCCACGTCCTTCGTGACCTCCTTCCCCAACCCAGATCAACCATTCACTTTTCAATGCACCTTGTGGCTCTTAGCGTGCCCTTGGTTCAGGGTAGATTGAATTAATGATCTTCAAAGGACAGACCATGGTCCATGATGGGAACTCCTTGCGCACTGTCGCACGCATAGAAGACAAAGTCCGGCTTGGCCCTGATTCCCGAGTTGATGACAAAGCCCTAATCATCACGACACAAGACCCTCATGCAACTGATCCATTCCTGCTCTTTGCTGAGGACTGGTTTTCAGAGCCGGGATTTGAGTGGCATCCGCATAGAGGTATCGAGACAGTAACCATGGTGCTCGACGGCGTTCTTGAACACGGTGACAACGCAGGCAACACCGGGGCGTTGCAACCAGGTGACATCCAATGGATGACGGCCGGCAAGGGAATCATCCACCGAGAATTAGCTTTTAAAAACGAGTACGCCCACACACTTCAACTTTGGGTCAACCTTCCCAAGAAATTAAAGATGATCCAAACCGGCTACCAAGATCTGCGGGCATCAGTGCGCCCAAGTATCACCACAAAGGGTGCATCAATTGACGTTGTTTCAGGGAAAGTAGCTGACGCCGTTGGTTTGGCAAAAAATCAGCACCCAATTCAAGGTGCCGTGTTAACGCTGGAACCCAGTGCATCCCTGGACTATGCCCTACCTAGTTCACACCGTGCATTCCTCTACGTGCTCGAAGGTGAAGTTTCAATTGGTGGTCGCAAGGTGCGAGCTGGTCAGATCGCTTGGTCGGATCCAGTCAATGGGCCGGGCAGCAGTTTGCACATCAAGGCAATTGCACGGGAGCAAACCTCTCGTGTTCTCACCTACAGCGGTACACCACTTCGCGAGCCAGTTGTCATGGGCGGACCAATTGTTATGAATTCACGTGCGGAAATTGATCGGGCAATGCAGGACTACCACTCTGGAAAATTCGGCCAAGTGCCCCGTCAACCACGACTCAAGCGCGCTTCCTCGAGTGCACGCACGATGTCGTCGACTCTGTCTTTGGCGTCACCGAAAAGCATCGCTGAGTTCTCATTGAAGAACAGCGGATTCTGCACACCGGCATAGCCCGACGCCATGGAACGCTTAAACACAATCACGTCATTGGCATTCCAGACGCGCAACACCGGCATTCCGGCAATTGGGCTGCCAGGATCAGTCTCAGCCGCAGGGTTCACCGTGTCATTCGCTCCGATCACGAGAACGACATCGGTGTCTGCGAAATCATCATTGATCTCGTCCAACTCGAGAACGATGTCGTAAGGCACCTTCGCCTCTGCGAGGAGGACATTCATGTGGCCAGGCAGGCGACCGGCAACCGGATGAATGCCGAAGCGCACCGTGGTGCCGTTCTCGCGCAGTTTGCGGGTGAGTTCGGCAACACCGTATTGCGCTTGAGCAACGGCCATGCCATAACCCGGCGTAATAATCACTGACTTCGCGTTTCGCAACAACTCTGCAGTCTCGA
>Ga0222673_1000239_pt1 | contig 30751 bp, 35 predicted proteins | sample AntAcemetagen801_FD_179845 | JGI IMG/M metagenome (GOLD analysis project Ga0222673, IMG submission 179845) | Saline water microbial communities from Ace Lake, Antarctica - #801 | ecosystem: Environmental > Aquatic > Non-marine Saline and Alkaline > Saline | place: Antarctica: Ace Lake...
ATGAATGATCGCCCTCCCTCGCGCGCGCGCGCGAAATCCGGCCTCGGCCTGCTCGATGCCTGAAGCCGCAACGCCCTTGTCTCCGCCGCTTTCCGCCGGCCGAGCCGACCTGCTGATCGTCGCGCTGGAGCATGACCGCGCCCTGCGGGTGCTGCTGGGCGGCAGGCGGGCGCCGCCGGTGGAGGCAGTGCGGCGGAGCTGGCGGCATCTGCTGTGCGCCGTGCTGCATCGCCTGCCGGACGATGCGGTGGAGCGGGCGGGCGCGATGGACGGGCTGCTGCTGCACCTGGACGCGCTGCGCGCCGCCGGGGTGCCGGGCGCCGACGTGATCGCGGCGGTCAATCGCTGGCGGATGGGGCAAGCGTGATGGCTGACCCGATCGACAGCTTCGACCTGCTGGACCGCGCCGGCCAGGTGATCGGCCGGGTGGATGGCAGCCGGGCCAGCACCGGCGAGCCGGTGGTCCGGATCGTCACGGCCAGCGGCAAGCTGGTCTGCGAACTGGCCGGCGGCGAGGTCGGGCGGCTGCTGATCCTGCTCGGCAAGCTGAAGGACGCGCGGAGATGACGGCCGCCCGCCGCAAGGCGCCGGCCGACCCGGCGCGGACCCGGTACTACGCGGCGATCCACGCCGGCGCCAAGGCGCTGGGCTGGGACGAGGACATGCGCCGCGACACGATGGCTGCCAGATATGGCGGCCTGCGCTCGGCCAAGGACTTGGGTCTGGAGCAGTTGCGGGATTTCGCGCGGTATATCGGCGACGCCCAGCAGGCCGCGGGCCTCAAGCTGGCGCGCCGCCGGCAGCCGGCGCGGGCCGGCAAGCGGCCGCTGGCGCCTGGCGATCAGGCGGCCAAGGTGCGGGCGCTGTGGCTGTCGCTCTATCACCTCGGCGCGCTGTCCGACCCGTCGGAGGCTGCGGTGGACGCTTGGGTGCAGCGGCAGACCGGGGTGGCGTCGCTGCGCTTCGCCGACCAGGCGGTGGCGGACCGGGCAATCCGCGGGCTGCGGAACTGGTGCACCAGGTGCGGCTTCGCGCCGGCGGACGCGAGCACGGTCCGCCTGATCGACGCGACCCGCATGGCGGCCGGCCTGGACGCCGGCGGATATAGGGTCGCCAGCAAGGTGCAGTTGGTGGCGACGCTGCGCGAACGGCTGGGCCGGCCTTGGAGCAATGACACCTATCGGATGTCGGCTGAGGAACTCGACGCGCTGATCGAGCAGCTTGGGTGGCGGGTCAGGGCGCGGGCGCAGCGGTGAACATCGGGACGTCAGTCAAGCTTCCAATGGCAGGCCTGGGCCATCCGCTGCAGAGCCGCTTCGCCACCGGTCAGCACAAATGCTGCGGTGATCAGCGCCGCGTGCCCGCCGACGCGGGCGCCATCGAGGTTGAGCGTATAGCTTACCTGATCCGTCAGAACGTCTGTCGTGACGCGAAACTCCCAGGCGCCAAAGCGCTCTGTCTCACCTTCATCACGCACCATCGCCTCGGCCTGTGCACGCATTTCCGGCGACATTGCCGCATGTGCAGCGCCGCCGGCGAGGCACGCAATGACCATGATGAAGACAGCCGCCTTGCACATCTGCTCCGCTCCCCTGGTTGTGGTCCGGCGGGGAGTCTCGCGCGGCGCGTCTCCCCGTGCAATGACAATGGCGCGGGCCTGGCCTGACATGACCGCACCTGACGACATCCCGCTGCCCCCCAGTCTCCGCCGGATCGCCGATGCTGCCGGCCTGGATGCCGCGCTGCGGCTGTCGCTGGCGCTGGGCGGGCGGATCGTGTCGGTCTCCGCCCGGGCGGACAACCCGGTGGTGCGCGCGATCGGCGCCGAGGCCGCCGCCCGGGTGCTGGAGCTGATCCAGTCCGGCGACCTGGGCGACGGGGTGCGGCATTTCGAGGTGCCACGGGCGCCGGCGGCGCATTATGCGGCGATCCGCGCCGCGGTCGCGGGCGGCCTGTCCAAGCAGGATGCGGCCAGCCGGTTCGGGCTGACGGCGCGCCAGGTGCGCCGGATCTGCAACGAGGTGCCATCGGATGACGGCCGGCAGGGCCAGCTTTTCTAGGGCTGCAATCCCGATCCTCTTGCACGCTGCAGCGCCCGCGCATACCGTCGGCATCTCCCCCCCCCACCGGCCCTGCATCGGACATATTTCCGAGCCGCGCGGCGCTGCCCGATCCGCATAGGGTCGGCGCCATGAAGATCATCCGCACTGCTATCCTGGCCTCCGCTCGCTGCTTGCGGCTTGCGGCGCCATGACCCCGGCCCTGGCACAGGTTACGGCCTGCATGCCTGCGGTCGCCGCAGACGCGCAGCTGCGGGCCGAGTATGGCGAGGCCCCGACCGGCCGCGGCGTGGCCCATGGCCGCCTGGTCCTGCTGTACACCGCACGCGACGGGGCGACCTGGACGGTCATGCTGGTCGATCCGCGCACCGGCGTCGCTTGCGCGATTGCCGAGGGGGAGGGCTGGGAGCCGCTGGACCCGCCGCGGCCGGAACCGGAGGGCGATCCGTCGTGAAGCCGGTCGCCGACCTGCCGAAGATCGAGCAGGCGCGCTGGATGTCCGGCATCGAGCGGGTGTTCGAGCATGAAGGCGGCGCGGTCAACGACCCGGCCGACCCCGGCGGCGCAACCAATTTCGGGATCTCGCTGCGCTTCCTGCAGAGCCTGGACCTGCGCAACGGCGATATCGACCGGGACGGCGATATCGATGCCGACGACGTGGCTGGCCTGACCCAGGGCCGGGCGGCCGACCTGTACTATCTCCAGTTCTGGGCGCCGGGCCGGTACGGCGAACTGCCGGACGGGGTCTCGGAGCAGGTCTTCGACTTCTCGGTCAACATGGGGCCGCGCCAGGCGCACAAGCTGCTGCAGCGGGCGCTGCGGGCATCCCTTCTCCGGCCGATCGTCGATGACGGTGTCCTGGGGCCGGTCACGCGGGGTGCTGTGCTGTCGGCCTCGCCGGCGGTGTTGGTCGCCGCGCTGCGATCCGAAGCCGCCGGCTTCTACCGCGGCCTGGTGATCGCGAACCCGCGGCTGGCGCGCTATGAGCGCGGCTGGCTGAACCGCGCGTACAGCTGAGGTCCGCCATGGTGCTGCCCCTGATCCCCATTGCCGGCGCGATCGCCGCCGAGCTGCTGCCGCAAGTGCCGGCGATCGCCAAGTGGATCTTCGGCGGCGACGAACGCGCGGAGCGGATCGCGCAGCAGGTCGTCGGCGTCGCCCAGGCGGTCACCGGCGCGGGCACCGCAGAGGCGGCCAAGGACGCGCTCAGGGCCGATCCCCAGCTGATGGCATCCTTCCAGGCCCGCATGCGGGAGCTGGAGCTGGCCGAGTACAAGGCGGAGACCGAGCGGATCGGCATCGTCAACGAGACGATGCGCGCCGAGCTGCTGTCGTCCGATGCCTATGCGCGGCGCTGGCGGCCGACGATGGGCTATGTCTTCACCGCCACCTGGGCGATCGGCATGCTGCTGATCTTCGGCTCGATTGCCTATGTCTCGACGGTGCAGCCGCAATACGCCAAGGAGGTCACCAGCTCGATCGGCGACGCGATCGGCGCGATGACCATGATGTGGACGATGGCGCTGGCCGTCCTCGGCATCAGCGTGAACAGCCGCAGCCGCGACAAGCAGGTGGCGGCCGGGCAGCAGCCAATGGGTGTGGTCGAAGCCCTGGCCTCGCGGCTCGGGAGGCCGGGCCTGTGATCGATCCGCTGATCCTGGTCCCGATCGCGCTGTCGGTCCTGTCGAACCTGGTTGCCGCCGCGGCCTGGCTTTATGGCTGGCAGTCGAAGAAGCACACGGCACAGACCACAGACCTAAAGGCGCTGGAGGCGCGGGTCCAGGCACAGGAACTGGAGCTGACCGCCATTCGGGTAAACCTGCTGCACATCCCGAGCGGCACCCAGGTCCACGAACTGTCTATCGGGATCGGCGACCTGCGCGGCGATCACAAGGCCCTTTACGCGACCGTCAAGGCGATGGGCGAGCAGATCACGACCATTGCGGGGACGGTCAGGCGCATCGACGATCATATGCGGGACATGGCGAAATGAGCGACTGGAACCAGACCCTGTCGGAGCACCGGCGCCTGACGATCCTGCGGACCCTCGACCGGGCGCCGGCGTTCAGCTGCAACGACAGCATCCTGGTCACGATGTGCAACCAGGTCGGCCTGCGGGCGACCCGCGATCAGATCGTCGGCGATCTCGCCTGGCTGGTCGAGCAGCAGCTGGCGACGGCGGAGACGCTGGACGGCGGGCTGATCGTCGCCACCGCGACCAGGCGCGGCTGCGAAGTCGCCCAGGGCATCGTCGTTCATCCCGGGGTGCAGCGCCCGTCTGCGCGCTGACGCCGCCATGGCCTATCCTTCGTCGATCGACAAGCTGCCGGACGAAGTCCGCGCGCTGATCGGCCGCCTGCGCGGTTCGGGCTGGACGATCGACGAGATCCTGGCGCACCTGAACAAGCTCGACCTGGTCGAAGACGCGATCAGCCGATCGGCCCTGGCGCGGCACACCCAGAAGATCGACGCGCTGACGGAGCACCTGAAGCTGTCCCGCGGCATGGCGACCGCGGTCATGGAGCGGCTGGAGGACCAGGACGACGACAAGACCGCCCGCATGAACATGGAGCTGATGCAGTCGCTTCTGTTCCAGCTGCTGATGGGCGAGGACGGCAAGCCGGTGGAGCTGACGCCGAAGGATGCGATGCAGCTGGCGACGACGCTGCAGCGGCTGGCGGGTGCCGGCAAGAGCGACGTCGAACGGGTGCGGAAGATCCGCGAGCTGGCGGCGACCGAGGCCCGCCAGCACGCGGCTGCCGACGCCGAGGAGACGGCAAAGGAGGCCGGCCTGTCGGCGGACGTGGTCGCGCAGATCAAGTCGAAGATCCTCGGGGTGTCGGCATGACGGGCACCCCAATCGGTCCGGTCAGCCAAGAGCAATGGGAAGCCCATCGGGCGGACAGCCTGGCCGTCGGCCTGCCGACCGAACTGACCAAGGGCAAGAGCCTGCCGGACGTCCTGCTGCGCTATCAGGCCGAAGCCGTAGCCACCGTCGAAGCCAACGACGTCACGGTCATCCCGAAGTCCCGCCGGATCGGCCTGACCTGGGGTCTGGCCGCCTGCGGCGTCCTGTTCGGCGGGCGGCGGAAGTCCGCCGGCGGGATGGACGTGCTGTATCTGGGCTACAACCTGGACATGGCCCGGGAGTTCATCGACGCCGCGGCCATGTGGGCCAGGGCCTTTGCGCCGGCCGCCGCCGCGGCCGAGGAGTTCCTGTTCGTCGATGGCGAGCCGGACCGGCACATCCAGGCGTTCCGCATTCGCTTTGCCTCCGGCTTCGAGATCGTCGCCCTGAGCAGCCGGCCGCGGAGCTTGCGCGGCCGACAGGGCCTGCTGATCGCCGACGAGGCGGCATTCCACGACCTGCTGGAAGAGCTGCTCAAAGCCGCCATGGCGTTCCTGATTTGGGGCGGCAAGGTGGTGGTGGTTTCCACCCATGACGGCGCCGACAACCCGTTCAACGAGCTGGTCGAAGAGATCCGCGCGAAGAAGAAGCCCTTTGCGCTGCTGCAGATCACCTTCGATGAAGCCGTGGCTGACGGGCTCTATCGCCGCATCTGCCTGGTCACCGGCAAGCCCTGGTCGGCCGGGGCGGAGGCGAAATGGGTTGCGAAGATCCGCGCCCAGTACGGCGACGACGCGGGCGAGGAGCTGGACGTCATCCCCAAGGCGGGCGGCGGCGCCTGGCTGAGCCGGGCGCTGATCGTGGCGCGGATGCGCGAGGGCATCCCGGTGCTGCGCTGGACGGCACCGGACGGGTTCGTCCATTGGGCCGACCATCTGCGTCACGGCTGGGTCGACCAGTGGCTGGCCGACGAGGTCGAGCCGGTGCTGCAGGGCCTGACCGGCGCCGAGCGCCAGGCCGTCGGCGTGGATTTCGGGCGGGTGATCGACCTGACGGTGATCTGGCTGTCGTCAGTGCTGGCCAACCTCGCGCTGCGCACCGACCTGGTCATCGAGCTGCGGGACTGCCCGCATACCGAACAGGCACAGATCGCGCTGCACCTGATGCGGCGCCTGCCGCGGTTCTCGGGCGCCGCTTTCGACGCCGGCGGCAACGGCAGCTTCCTGGCGGAGCGCTGCCAGCAGGTGATGGGCGCCAGCATGGTCGAGGCGCTGAAGTTCAGCGAGGGCTGGTACCGGGACGAGATGCCACCGCTGAAGGCAGCCTTCGAGGATGACAAGGTTGTGCTGCCGATGGATGACGAGATCCTGACCGACCTTCGGTCCGTGCGCCTGGTGCGCGGCGTGCCCCGGGTGCCGGAGGGCCGCACACAGGGCAGCACCGGCAAGCGCCATGGGGATGCGGCGCTCGCGCTGGCCTTGTGCCGCTATGCCTCCGAGCGCGGCATGGTGCCGATCGGCGGCTGGCCGAGCGGCGTGAAGCGCGCCGGCTTCCAGGCCGAGCGGGCCGCCGGCGGCGAGCCCGGCGGCATCAACCGCGACAATGCCTGGGGATCGGTCGGCGGCGGGATGGCCCGCGGCACAGGCTTCGGATCGGGCTGGTAGGGGATCATGGCTGAAGAGACACCGAAGCGGCCGGACCTGAAGGCGATCGCGATCGCCGGCGACAGCCGCTGGGAGACCGGCGCCGCGGGCGGCGCCTGGACCGGCGCGCTGAAGCGGCCGCGCGACCCGTTGTGGCTGACCTATGCCGGCCGCGACCTGGCGCTGTACGACCAGATCCTGCGCGACGACCAGGTCATGCCGGTCTGGCAGCAGCGGCGCCTGGCGGTGGTGTCGCGCAACTGGGACGTGGAGCCGGGCGGCGACAGCGCCGTGGACAAGGCGGCCGCCGACCATCTGCGCGAGCAGCTGCTGGCGCTGCCCTGGGACCGGATCACGTTCAAGATGCTGTCGGGCATCTTCTACGGGTTCGGCGCCGGCGAGCTGATGTACCGGGCCGACGGCACGAAGACCGTGATCGACGACATCCTGGTGCGCCGGCCGCACAAGTTCCGCTGGCACCAGGACGGCAGCCTGCGGCTGATGGTGCCGGGGCGGCCGGACGGCGAGGAGCTGCCGCCGTCGAAGTTCTGGACCTTCACCGCCGGCGCCGACGATGACGACGATCCCTATGGCCGCGGGCTGGCCTGGCATCTCTACTGGCCGGTCTGGTTCAAGCGCAACGGACTGAAGTTCTGGGCGATCTGGCTGGAGAAGTTCGCGGGCGGAACCGCGACCGGCAAGGTGCCGCCGGGCGCCAGCCAGCAGGAGATCGACAGGCTGCTGACCGCCCTGCAGGCGTTGACCACAGACAGCGCCGTGGTGTTCCCGGAAGGTGTGACGGTCGACATCCTGCAGGCCGCGAAATCCGCCGGCGGCGACTATGACGCCTTTCTGCGCCGGATGGACGGCGCGATCGCCAAGGTCGTGCTGTCGCAGACCATGACGACGGACGACGGATCGTCGAAGAGCCAGGCCGAGGTCCACCAGGACGTGAAGCTGGAAGTCGTGAAGGGCGATGCCGACCTGGTCTGCGAGAGCTTCAACGACGGGCCGGCAACCTGGCTGACCGCCTGGAACTGGCCCGGGGCGAAGCCGCCGCGGGTCTACCGCCAGGTCTCCGAGGAAGAGGACCTGACGGCCAGGGCCGAGCGCGATAAGACCTTGTACGAGATCGGCTGGGAACCGACCGAGGCCTATATCCAGGAGACCTATGGGGATGGCTATGTCCGGCGGGGCAGTGCGGCCGCCGAGACTTCGACCGGCCCCGGATCGGTGTCCGGGACAGACGCGGAGTTTGCCGAGGCCGGCGGCCGGATCCCTGGCGCGATCGTGGCCCGCCAGGCCGACCGGCTGGAGATCGAGGCCGCCGGGGCGATCGACGCGATGATGGAGCCGATCCGCCGCCTGGTCGACGGCGCCAGGTCGCTGGATGAGATCCGCGACGGTCTGGGAGAGCTGTTCCCCGACCTGCCCGACGATCGCTTCGCCGCCCTGCTGGGCCGGTCGCTGATGGCGGCCGGGCTGGCCGGCCGGGACGACGTCAAGTCGGGGCGCTGACCCGATGCCCGACGCCCGCTGGGGCGCCAGGCCCTTTGCCGAGCAGCTGGCATTCTTCGCCGGCAAGGACAACGTGCCGACCCGCGCCTGGACGGACCTGTGGCACGAGGGCCACGACACCGGCTTCATGGTCGCCGGCGCCTACAAGGCACAGCTGCTGCAGGACCTGCGGGAGGCGGTCGACAAGGCAAAGGTCGACGGCACCACCCTGCGGGAGTTCCAGCGCGACTTCGCCGCGACGGTGGCCCGGCACGGGTGGAGCTACAACGGGAGCGAGGGCTGGCGCACCCGCGTCATCTACGAGACCAACCTGCGCAGCTCCTACGCCGCCGGGCGCTATCACCAGCTGACCGATCCGGACCTGGTGCTGCACCGGCCCTGGTGGCGGTACCGGCATTCCGACGCGGTCGAGCATCCACGGGACGAGCATGTGGCATGGGACGGCCTGGTGCTGCGCGCCGACGATCCATGGTGGCAGACGCATTATCCGCCGAACGGCTGGGGCTGCCGGTGCTGGGTCGAGGCGCTGTCGTCGGAGGACCTGGCGCGGCTGGGTAAGACGGGGCCGGACAAGGCCCCGGAGATCGTGACGGAGACCGTCACGGTCGGCCGCCGCGGGCCGAGCCCGCGGACCGTCGACGTGCCGAAGGGCATCGATCCTGGTTGGGCCTACGCACCGGGCGCCAGCACGATCTCGGGCGATGCCCGCAGGGCCCTTCGGGAACGCCTGCCGAAGCTGCATGGCGATCTTCGAACCGCCGTCGAAGCCCGTCTGCAGGTGCCGTTCAAGAACCCCGGCCTGGACGAGGCGGTCGCCATCGGCCGCGCCGAGACGCAGGGCCTGGTGCCGGCCGGCAAGCCGACGGTCGACGAGGTGAATGCCTTCCGGTCGGAGCTGCGGCGGCGCCTGGGCGAGGCCCGCAGCCTGTCCACGCCGGCCGCTACCGCGACCAAGGCACCGGCTGCCGCCGCCCTGCTGCGGGAGGCGAGCACCAGGTTCCCCGACGACTGGACCGAATTCACGGCCGGCCTCGGCCGGCTGCACATCTACAAGGTGGAGATGCGGCCGCTGCAGTACACGCTGCCGCAGGGCGCGGAGCCCCTGACCCTGAAGGTGGGCAGCCAGGGCATCGTCACCCTGGCGCCGGGCGACGGGCTGCTGGTCACTTCCGGCGTCGACGACGCGCTGCACGAATACGGTCACCGGCTGCAGGTGGCAATGCCGGGGCTGGATACCTATTTTCAGGAGATGCACCGCCGCCGCACGGCGGGCGACAATCTGCGGCGCCTGGACGAGATCTATCCTGGCATCGGTTACGGCGAGGACGAGCTCGCGCGCGAGGACAAGTATGTCGATGCGTATTTCGGGAAGGAGTATGCCGATCTTGGCGACGGCAACCCCTCCGGCGCGCTGGAGATCATGACCATGACCTTCGAGGCGCTGCTGGGCGACGACCCGCAGATGCTGCAGCGGCTTTTGCACCGGGACCGCGAACTGGTAGAGTTGGGCACCGGCCTGTTGTTCCACTACAGGCCCTGAGAAAGAGCGATGGCACTGAGCTTCAGGTTGATCGACATCCACGGCCGGGACGACGGCCGCGTGGACTGGGACCGCGAGCGGGGCGAGCTGCGCGGCCGCGGCGCGGAGACCCTGAGCCGTTCGATCGAGGCGGCCCTGGCGGCCGGTCGCGTGCGCTTCGGCGGACTTTCGGCGATCCCTGTTTCCGATCCCCTGCACGACCCGCGGGACATGGCCGTGGTGGTCGCCGCGTCCTGGCAGCTGCCGGCCGCCCTGCAGGCGGATTTCCCCAGGCGGCCGTCGGCGCCGCCGGCAGTGGCGGTCCCGCAGCCGATCTACTGACCGGCCTGCCATACTCCCCCTGCCGATTTCTCCGATTTTGCCGAGCCCCGTAGAGGCCCCTCACAGCGCCTCGGCGTGTTTCTGGTCCCGACAGACCTGAAATAATTTAAAGCCGATATTAAACGGGGTTCCGCCCCGGCAATGGTCCTTCCGGCCGGCTACCTTCCCCCTCGACGCGATACCGACCCTCCGCTACCGTGATCTTACCGTCTGGCGCCCCCGCCTCGGACATATTTCCGAGCCGCATCGCCCCCCGGCATCCCCCTAGCATCGCAGCCATACCAGAGAGCCCGCCAGGTCCCGTCGTTCGGCCTGGTCTCAGCGAGGCTCACGGAAGCCGGACCGGCGGATGAGACGGCATCCGCCCCGGCGCTCCCAAGTTCCGGGCACAGGCTGCAATGCGCGCATTCGAGATCTTCCGGGCCGGCCGTCACACCCCGTCGCAGGGCGGCGCCGCGCTGACCTTCAGCGAGGCGGACATGCAGACCGCGGCCGCGGCCTATGACCCGGCCCTGCACGAGGCGCCGCTGGTGGTGGGCCATCCCAAGTCGGACGCCCCGGCCTATGGCTGGGTCCGGTCGCTGTCCGCCACCGGCGGCGTGCTGACCGCCACGCCGGGCCAGGTCGCGCCGGAGTTCGCCGAGCTGGTCGAGAGCGGGCGCTACAAGAAGCGCAGCGCATCCTTCTATCCGCCCACCCATGCCGGCAACCCGAAGCCGGGGACCTGGTACCTGCGGCATGTCGGCTTCCTGGGCGCGCATCCGCCGTCCCTGAAGGGGCTGCGCGACGTGTCCTTCAGCGCGGCCGACGACGGCTGCGTCACGGTCGAGTTCGGCGAGGCGGAACCGGATGCAGACGCGCGGCTTCTGGTGCGCCTGTTCGCCGGCGTCCGCCAGCTGCTGACCAGCGACGCCGCCTTCGCCGAGGCGGGCGCGACGACCATCACCGAAGAGGAGCCCGCCGTGGCCGTAGCCGATGACAATGCGAAGGCGCGGGAGGCCGAGCTGGCCGCCCGCGAGACAGCCCTGCAGACCCGCGAGGCGGAGTTCGCCGAACGGGACGCGACGATTGCCAAGCAGCGGACCGAGATCGCGCGGGCCGACAACAAGGCGTTCCTGGCCCGCCTGGTCGGTGAGGGCAAGCCGCTGCCGGCGGCCGAGGACGCACTGCTGTCCTTCATGGACGGCCTGTCCACCGGGACCGTCGAGTTCGCCGAGGGGGAAAACAAGAAGACGCTGCCGCCCCTGCAGTTCTTCCGCGAGCGGGTCCTGGCGCGCCTGGGCAAGCAGGTCGAGTTCGGCGAGCTGGCCGGCGGTGGCGGCGAGGATGCCGGGACCGATCCGGTGGCGATCTCCAACGCGGCCGTCGCCTTCCAGGAGGCCGAGCGCGCCAAAGGCCTGACCGTCGATATCGCCACCGCCGTCCGCCACGTGACGGCCCGCCAGGGCTGATCGCCGCGGATACGGCCGCCAAGGAGCAAGCGCCACATGAACCCGTTGCTGACCAAGAACTACACGACCACCGGCGCCGTCAGCGCCTATCGCATCGTCAAGCGGACGGGTGACTACACGGTCGCCCACGCGACCCTGGCCACCGACCCGATCGCCGGCGTGACCGTCGACCTGGGCGCCGCCTCGGGCGGGCGGGTGGACGTGGTCGAGATCGGCATCGCCGATGTCGACTTCGCAGGCACCGTGGCGATCGGCGACCCGATCATGGCCACGACCGACGGCAAGGCGATCAAGGCCACCGGCGGCCCGCGGCCGGTCACCCGCATCGTCGGCTACGCGATGGTCGCCGCGGTCAGCGGCGATCGCGCGCCGATCATGCTGGCGGCCGCCGCCCTGCTGACCGCGATGGGCGATCCGACCCTGACGGTCGGCGCCACTGACACCGGCACCGTCGCGATCCAGCTGAAGGATGCCACCGGCGCCGACCTGGCGGTCCGCGGCAGCGTCATGGCCTACCTGTCGGACGACGCGAATGGCGACAGCATCGCCGGCACCGCGCCGAGCGGCGGCGTGGCGATCGGCACCGACGGCCTGGCGATCCCGCTGGTGGCCGGCAAAGCCTTCCACCTGGTCAGCGAGGCCGATGGCGATATCGACATCGCCCTGACCGAGAGCGGCGCCGCCACCTGGTACCTGATCGTCGTCATGCCCGACGGCCGCCTGGTCGCCAGCGACCCGATCGTCTTCACCGCCTGATCCGGCCCTTCGAAGGCCCTTTGACGCTCACCTGAGCAGAGACCGAGGACACCAAACACATGGCCACCGAAACCGGCACAGTCGCTCCCTTCGTCACCGATCCGGACCTGACCGCGATCAGCATCGGCTATCGCAATCCGCAGTTCATCGCCGAGCAGGTGCTGCCGACCGTGCCGGTGATGAAGAAGGAGTTCAGCTACAACGCCTATCCGATCGCGGAGAGCTTCCGTCTGCCCGACACCCGGGTCGGCCGCAAGTCCGCACCCAACATGGTGGAGCTGACATCCACGCGGGAGACCGAGACCTGCGAGGATTACGGCCTGGACGACGGCATCCCGCAGGACGACATAGACCAGGCGCCGCAGGGCCGCGACCCGCGTGACCGGGCCACGATGCAACTCACCGACTATGTGGCGCTGGGCCGTGAGAAAGAGACGGCCGACCTGGTGTTCGATGCGACGCAGTATCCGGACGACAACAAGGACACCTTGAGCGGCAGCACCCAGTGGTCGCATGCCAGCAGCGATCCCGTCGCCACGGTGCTGGCCGCGATGGACGCCTGCCTGATGCGCCCCAGCCGGATGGTGCTGGGCCAGGCTGTCTGGACGAAGCTGCGCACCAATGCCGTGATCCTGAAGGCTGTGCACGGCAATCTGGGGGATGCCGGCGCCGCGACCCGGCAGCAGGTCGCCGACCTGTTCGAACTGCAGGAGCTCGTTGTCGGGGCCGGCTGGTACAACAGCGCAGCACCGGGCCAGGACCCGACCCTCGTCCGTGTCTGGGGCAAGCATGCGGCTCTCTACTATTTCAACCCCTTGGCGGACACGCAGCAGGGCCTGACCTTCGGCCTCAATGCGCAGTACGGCACCAAGATCGCCGGCACCCGGCCCGACGGCAATATTGGCCTGCGGGGCGGCCAACGGGTGCGCGTCGGCGAGACCCGCAAGGGGCTGATCGTCGCCGTACAGGCCGGATACCTGTTCGAAGACGCGGTCGCGTAAGGCGCCGCCGCGCCCGCGTGCCCGGCCCGCCGACACCCTCTCGCTGCAGGAGATCCGTATGCCTCGTTTCATCGCCCTGAGCCCGATCCGCAAGGACTACAAGCACCGCTACATGCCCGGCGAGGAGATCGAGCTGGACGACGCGGCCGGCGCGCATCTGCTGGCGCGGGGCCGGGTGCGGACGATCGAGGAGGAGAAACCCGCGACGGGCAAAGGCAAAGGTGGCCCCGGATCGCAGCCCGAGACAGGCGACACCAGATCCCCGCCGGGACTGCAGCCCCCGGCCGGGTCGGGCGGTGCCGCCGACGGAATGGGGGGCGCCGGGGATCCGGCCGCGTCGCGTGCGAACGCCGGCGGCGGCACCGATCCCGCAGATGCCGCTGCGAAGGCCGAGGTAGAGGCCAAGACCGCCGCCGAGGCAAAGGCCAAGGTCGAGGACAGGGCCAAGGCCAAGGCGGCCGCCAAGAAGGCTGCTGCGAAGGCCGCCGAGAAGGCCAAGGCAGATGCGGAGGCCAAAGCCGCCGACGCGGCCAAGATGAAGTCCGGGGCGAGCTGAGCATGGGTGCCTATGTCACCAAGGCGGCCCTGATCGAGCTTTACGGCGAGACGGACCTGGTTCGCCTTACCGATCGCGCCAACAGCCCGCCGACGACCATCGACGACGACGTGCTGGATCGGGCGATCGCCGACGCGGAGAGCTTCGCGGATACCTATCTGCGCGCACGCTACACCCTGCCACTGGCCGAAGTGCCTGCGGTGCTGACACGCCAGGTCGGTGCCGTGACCTGGTGGCACCTGAAGGGGCCGAACCGCGCCGGCGAAGACGATCGTCAGGCCTATGAAGACGCCATGCGGTGGCTTGAGAAGGTCGCCGACGGCAAGGCAGTCCTTGTGGAGAGCGATGGCGACCAGATCGCCGGCAAGGCCGATGTCCAGATCGTCGGGCCGGACCGCATCATGACCGTCACAACCCTGCAGGGCTTCTGATGGCGGGCGCAGAGATCTCCCTCACCGTCGACGATGCCACCTTGCGGCAGGGCCTGCAGGGCGTGCTGGAGCGGACAGGCACCCTGCGCCCGGCCCTGCTGGATATCGGCGAGGCCTGGCTGAACCGGACGCGCAACCGCTTCAAGGCGGAAGCCGGCCCGGGCGGCGTCGCCTGGGCGCCGATGACGAAGTCGACCCGCCGCGGGCGCAAGCAGTCCAACCCGAAGCTGCTGCGCGACACGCACGGGCTGTTCCTGTCGCTGAGCTATCAGGTCAGCGACACCGGCCTGACCCTGGGCACCAACAAGGTCTATGCCGCCGCCCAGCAGTTCGGCCACACCTACACGCGCGCCGCCCGGTCGCAGGTCCAGGGCCGGATCAGCAAGGGGAAGAACAAGGGCAGGTTCGCAAAATCCGGCAAGGGCAAGGCCGCCCGGATCACCATCGGCCAGCACAGCCAGACCATTCCGGCCCGGCCTTTCATCGGCATCGACGACGGCGACCGCGCGGTCGCCGCCGAGATCCTGCTGCGGCATCTGCACGGAGGGTCGGCCTGATGGGGCTGCAGGCGGAAATCGTCGCCCGGTTGCGCGACCGGGCCATGCCCCCACTGGCAATGGTGGAGGCCGCCGCCAGCGCAGCCGCAGCCACCGATCGCCCGCCGGCGGCGACACCCGCCGCCATCGTGCTGTGGCAGGAGGACGATCCGTCGGCCAACCACCTGGCCAATGCGGTCCGGCAGACCGTCGAGAGCAGATGGGCCGTGATGATCGCAATGCGCAACGTGTCCGATGGCCGCGGCGGCGCGGCCGCGGCCGACCTGGATGCGGTGAAGGCCGCTGTGCGGTCTGCCTTGCTCGGCTGGAAGGCGCCGTCTGCCTCGGGGGTCTTCATCTACCTGGCCGGCGCTTTCGCCGGCTTCGACGACAGCGATGCCTGGTTCCAGCTGAGCTACCAGACACAGGAGGTGATCTCGGCATGACGAGAAGCGAGACCAGGTTGCACACCCCGGGCGTCGGAGGCCGTTTCCGCGAACTGGAAGACGGCAGGTTCGAGCGCATCCCCGAGGACGGCGAGGCGCCGCCGCCCGCCCGGAAGCCGAAGCCGGCCGGTCGCGGCGGACGATCGTCCCGCAAGGCCGAAGCGGCGCCAGCGGATGACCCGCCGGCGGCGGAGCCGTCCGACCCCTGGCCGCCGGTCGCCACCGGCCTGACCCCTGACAAGGAGACCGGGCATGACTGAGAGCGCCCGCAACACCCTTCTGCTGGCGAAGATCGAGAGCAGCGAAGGTGTCGACCCGACGCCGACGGCGGCCGCCAACGCCATGCTGGTCTCCAACCTGCAGGTCTCGCCATTCGAGGCGCAGGTGGCGACCCGGGACACGACCCAGCCGTTCCAGGGCGGGCGGCAGCGGATCCATCACGGCATCTTCAGCCGCTGCAGCTTCGAGGTCGAGATGATCGGCAGCGGGGCGAACAACGTGGCGCCGGCCTATGGCCCGCTTCTGCGGGCCTGCGGGCTGAGCCAGGCCGCCAGGTCGGGCGCCACGGGCACAATCGGCGACAAGGTCGCGGTGGGCACGCCGGATGGCACCTGGACCTACACGAAAACGACGGCCTATGACGGCACGGCGCAGCGCACGGTCACCCTTGAATGCACCACCGGAGGGGGCACGGGCACGGCGGAGTTCACGGTCTCGGCGCCAGCCGCCGGCGACCAGTCTGCCTATTCCGAGACCGGCGAGGTGATGACCGACAGCGCCGCCTTCGACCTGGGCGGCAGCGCCCAGATCACACCGACGATCGGGACGGACTTCAGTATCGGCGACACCTGGGAGATCGAGGTGCTGCCGGTGCGGACCGAATATGCCCCGGTGTCGACCGCGCACAGCAGCGTGACGCTCTACTATTATCTGAACGGCAGCCTGCACGCGATGACCGGGTTCCGCGGGGAGCTGGGCATTCGGGTGGAAACCGGGCTGCCGCGCCTGACCTTCGCCGGCTTCGGCCAGAAGGTCGACCCGACATCGACCGCGCTGCCGAGCGACGAGGATTTCGCCGCATTCGTTCGGCCGCTGCCGACCAGCCCGACGAACACACCGATGGTGCAGCTGCACCGGCAGGACCTGCGGCTGATGACCTGGTCGATGCAGCTCGGGAACCAGGCCGATCCGCGCCGCCTGGTGAACCACTACAGCGTCCCGATCCGCGATCGCGACGTGACCGGCCAGATCAATTTCGAGGCGCCGCTGCAATCGACCTTCAATATCTGGTCGGTCGCAGAGGCCAATACCCTGGGCCGGTTCAAGCTGCAGATGGGCGCCGCCGCCGGCGACATCGTCGGGGTCTGGGGCGAGCGCTGCCAGATCCTGCAGCCGCAGTACAGCGAGCAGGACACGCTGGTGCACCTGCAGGCGAACCTGGCCTACGTGCCCGCAGCCGGCAACGACGAGATCTTCATCTACACCGCCTGAAGGCCGTTGGAGCGGCCTTTAAAGGCCCCTTCAAACATTGAGGAAACCGACCGTGACCGAAGCCGCCATTGCCACTGCTCCCGCCGCCGCACCGACAGGCCCCGTGCCGACAATCGGTCGGATCGCCCACTACCGGCTGAGCGAGACCGACGCCAGCAGGATCAACGAACGCCGGGAGTCGGGGCTGCATATCTTCCTGGACCGGGCAGACAACTGCATGGGCCTGCAGGGACATGTGGGCAACCAGGTGGCGGCAGGCGGCACCTATCCGATGTTGATCGTCGCGGTCTGGGGCGATCGGCCCAGCAGCCCGGTCAACGGCCAGGTCTTCCTGGACGGCAACGACGTGCACTGGGCAACCAGCGTCGGTCGCGGCGACGGCCCCGGCACCTGGTCCTGGCCGCCGCGCGGCTGAGCGCCTCCCCGACACCCCCAACCGAAAGGCTGCACCCTTGTTCAAGCTGGAGACCGACCCGGAGTTCTGGTCCGACGTGAAGCTCCGCCTGCCCGGCGGCGAGACCGCCGAGTTCAAGGCGTGCTTCACCCTGCTGACCGCGCGCCAGTGGGACGACTTCATGAAGGCGGATATGGAAGCCGCCGAAAACGACTTCGACCGGGCGCGCCGGCAGATGATCGCCCGGGTGCTGACCGACTGGCGTGACGTGGTCGATCCGGATGACGGCACGCCCATGGGCTTCACCCCGGAACGCCTGGAAGCGCTGACCGCGCATACCTGGTTCCAGGCGGCCGTCGTCGAGACCTATGTCCGCGAGATCACCGGGCAGGGCGCCCGAAAAAACTGAGAGCCGCCGCGGCGCGATGGGCGGGCGCGGCGGCGGCGGAACGCGACGATCCGGCGGACACGCTGGCCGAACTGCAGCGCCACGTGCTGGGCAAGAAACCGGACAGGCCGGCCGCGCTGAAGCGGTTCGGTATCTGGCCGGATAACTGGCCCGCGCTGCAGCTGTTCGTGGCCCTGTCCACCCAGTGGCGGCGGGCCGGCATGACCGGCGCCAGGCACGGCCTGGACTATGGCGCGATCGCGCCGACGGCGGCGCTGGTCGGCATCGAGACCGGCGCGGACCTGATGGAGCGGCTGCAGATCATGGAGGGCGAGGTGCTGCGGATCGACGGGGAGAGGCGCAAGCGTGAACAGCGCCGGTGATCCACGATGACCAGTAACCTGAAGCTCGCCGTCATCTTCGAGGTCGAGAACGGCGAGCTGAAGTCGCGCCTGCTGGAGACCGACCAGGCGATCGAGGCCGTGGGGAAGGCCGGCAAGACGGCCGCCAACGACCTGGACCGCGCCACCGGCGCCACCGACCGCCTCGGCCGCGAGCTGGCGCAGGCCGAGCAGGCGATGGGCCGCACCCGGGCGGAGAGCGGCCGCACCTCCCGCGGGCTGACCGAGCAGAGCCGGGCCACCGACCAGGTCGCGCGCAGCTCCGACCGGACCACGGCCGTGCTGGGGCAGATGCGCACCGCCCTGGCCGGCGTCGGCATCGCGCTGGGCGTCCGCGAAGTCGTGCAATATGCCGACGGCTGGACCCTGGCGAACAACCGGCTGCGGCTGGCGAGCCAGAGCAGCGGCGAGCTGGCGGCGGTGCAGGCCGTGCTGTTCGATGCCAGCCAGCGGACCCGCTCCAGCTTTGAGTCGACGGTCATCCTCTACACCAGGATGTACCAGGCCACCCGGGACCTGGCGGTCGGCTCCGACGAGCTGGTGCAGGTGGTCACCACGATCCAGCAGGCGTTCAGGGTCTCCGGGGCATCGGCGCAGGAGGCCGAGAACGCGATCATCCAGCTGTCGCAGGGCCTGGCGTCCGGCACTCTCAGAGGCGACGAATTCAACAGCATCATGGAGCAGGCGCCGCGCCTGGCGCAGGCCATGTCGGAGGCGCTGAACGTCACCCGCGGCGAGTTGCGGGAGATGGCCGCCGCCGGCGAGATCAGCGCCGAGATGATCATCAATGCCCTGAAGAGCCAGGGCGAGGCGATCGCCACCGAGTTCGGCACCGTCAATGCCACGATCGGCGACAGCCTGACGACGGCCAGCAACGCCCTGCAGAAGTGGGTCGGACAGACCGACGAGGCCAACGGCACCAGCCGCAAGCTGGCCGGCGCGATCACCCTGGCGTCGGAAAACATGGACGTCCTGGTCACCTCGGCGATCGCCGGCGTCGGCGCGCTGACCGCACTGAATGCGGCGGGCCGCATGACGGCGATGGTCGGCGGGATCCGCGGGGCGACCGGGGCCATGGCGACCTTCAATGCCGTGGCGCGGGCCAACCCGATCCTGCTGCTGGCCTCGGTCGCGGCGACGGCCGTCGCCGCCTTCATCACCCTGGGCGACGAAAGCGACGACACGGCCGGGTCGATGCGGTCGCTGGGCGAGGCGATCGGGCTGACCACCGAGCAGCTGGACGAAGGCGCGGTCGCGATCGACGCCTATGTCGAGCGCCTGCAGGGGCTGACACCTGCACAGTTGAAAGCGGCGAAGGACGCCGCCGTCGCGAGCCTTGGCCGGCTGACCGAGGAGCTGCAGGACGAACTGCTCAACCTGCTGGACGTCGCCCGGAACGGCGCCCGGGGGGCCATTCCGAACAGCGAGCTGAACGCCCTTGTCGGCCCGATCGAGGCGATCGTCGAAGCGGGCAAGGACCTGTCCACGGTCCAGGCCGAGATTGCCAAGCTGGCGGCAACCTTCGAGAGCATGGGCCAGAGCGACCTGGCGCAACAGATCCGGGACCACCTGGGCGCCGTCACCGAAGGCAGCCAGGAATACGAGAAGCTGCGCCTGGTGATGCTGTCGATCGAGGCACAGGCGGACATCATGTCCGGCGTCATGGCCGGGTCCGGCACCGCCGCGCAAACCGCGGCGGAGCGCTCGGCCGCCGCCGCCCGCAAGCAGGAGCGCGCCTGGCGCGACGCCTGGCGTGGGATCGCCGAGGCCGAACGCGCGGCACTCGATGCGCAGCGGGAAAGCGACGACGAACACCGGCAGCGGCTGGCCAGCCTGCGGGCGCTGATCCCCGCGGTGCAGGCGGCGACCGAGGCCTACAACCCGCTCACCAGGCAATACGAGCTGATCGACCGGGGCGCCCGGCTCGCGGCCAGGACCGACGAGATCTTCCGCGAACAGCTGTTCACCAACATGGACCGCGCCGTCGAGAAGGCGAAGGCGGAGATCGACGAACAGGACAGGCTGACCCGGGCGCGCGAGGAAGGTGCCGCCAGGGTGGCCGCCGCCAATGCGCGCATGGCGGAGAGCCTGGAGCTGCAAGGCCTGAAGGAACAGCGGCAGGCCCTGGCGGCCGCGACCATCGAATGGGACGAGTTGGCCGGGGCCTTCGTGGTGGTCGACCGCCAGGCGCGTATCGCGGAGAAGGCGCTGGAGCTGCTGCGCAGCGGCGCGACCGGCAGCCGCGCGGAAGCCGAAGCGGTGGCGGCGAGCCATGTCGACACTGCCGATGCAATCGACCGCGAGCGCCAGGCGCGAGAGAAGCTGGCCGCCGCCCGCACCCGGGACCGCGAGCTGAGCCGCGAGATCGATCAGATGAAGGCGGTCACCGCGGCGATCGGCCGGGCGACAGTGGAGTACTATGCCCTGGCGGGCAGCTATCGCCTCAACACCCGCGAGGCGCGGATCCTGGAGCGGATCCAGGACGAGCTGAACCGCAACAGCTCGATCGGTGCCGACCGCGCCCGCGAGCTGGCCGAGAAGTGGGTCGATGCCAGCGACGCACAGGAACGGGCGACAGCCTCGGGCCAGAAGCTGGCCGACACCCTTAACGACCAGGCCGACGCGGCAGAAGAGGCCGCGGACACGATCCAGGACACCCTCGGCGATGCGCTGTCCACCGTGTTCCTGGACGGTGAGGACGCCTTCCGGCGGATGACGGACAGCTGGAAGCGGGACGCGATCCGCGCCGGCACCGATATCTTCACCAGCCTGGCGCGCCTGCAGATCGGCAATGCGCTGAACATGCCGGAGCTGACCCGCGGCGTGAGCCTGCCGGGGATACCGGGCGGCTCGATCGCGCTGGCGGGCATGGCCGGCAGCAACCTGCTGGGCGGCAACAACGGCTTGATTTCCGGCGGGCTGGGCATCGCCGGCGGGCTGTTCAACGGCTTCGGCAACAGCTTCGGCAGCTCGGCACTGTCCTACGGCCTGTCGTCGGCGCCGCAGACCGCCGTCAACCTGGGCCTCGGCACGGCTACCAATGTCGGCGGGCAGCTGATCGCCGCGCCCACGGCCCTGGGCAGCAGCCTGGCGGGCGGGATCAACAGCGCCGGCTATGGCGTGATCGGCAGCGCCGGCGCGCGGCTGTTGGGGTTCGAGAGCCGGAACCCCTACGTGGGGATGGGCCTGACGACCGCAGGCTCGATCGGCGGCGGTATCGCCGGTACGGCGGCCGGCGCGGCGATCGGCGGCACCCTCGGCGCCGCCGGCGGCCCGATCGGCGCTGTGATCGGTGCCGCGCTTGGCCAGGTGCTGTCGAGCTACATCGGTGCCGGCGCCAGCGTCGGACCGAATGCGGCAGGGCATCTGAGCGCCGCCGGCGGCCGCTTCGCGATCGGCGGGGTGGGCAGCGACAACGGCGGCGACCTGAGCGGCGTGACGCAGCAGCTCTCCAATGCCGCGTCGACCCTGAACAGCATCATGGACAGCCTGTCCCTGACCCTGACGGACAGCTCGCAGATCGGCTGGGCCACTGGGCTCGGCACCGGCGCGGCCAGCCCCTACAGCGCGCGATCGGCCGAGGAGCTCGTCAGCCAGGTGCTGGGGTCGGGCGCCTTCAGCTCGACCGACACCAACGTGCAGAAGGTGCTGGACAGCGCCGGCGGCGGGATCGACCTGGGGACGTTCCAGGCCAGCCTGCAGTTCGCCGCCAGCTTCACCGACCAGATCAACGCCTGGGCGGCGGCCTCGGCGCCGGCGGCGACCGTCACGGCCGCTGCGACGGCCGAGATGCAGGCGCTGCAGTCGCAGATCGAGAGCTTCCGCGCGGAGACCGAGCGGTTGGGCCTGGACACCGCGACAGCCACCAATGTGACCCGCCAGCATGTCGAAGTGCTGTTCGGGATCCGCGAGGCTGCCGAACCGATGGGTCAGATCGCGACCCTTGCGGCCGGCGCGAATGCCCGGCTTGAAGCCTCCGCCGACCTGCTGGCGCTGGTGGGGATTACCGCCGAGGAGGCGGCCGCCGGCGTCGAGCGGTCGATCGGCCGCATGGGCGACGCCCTGCAGCAGTCCCTCGAAGCCGAGTTGAATGCGGCCACTGGCCGCGGCGCCTTCAACACGATCAGCCAGGTCCTGACCGAGGCCGAGGCGGTGGCGCGGGAGCTGACCGCCGGCGGGAAGGATACGGGCACGCTCTATCAGCTGCGCGACGTCCGGATCGCGGAGATCGTCGCCGATCAGTCGGACGACCTGGTGCAGCAGCTGGCGAGCGCCTTCGGCGGCGAGGTCGCGACGGCGGCCGCCACGGTGATGTCGCAGCGGGCCGTGGTCGCCAGCCAGGAGGTCGCCCAGACGGCGGGCGCGCGGACAGCGGAGCGGAACGACCTGTCGGCCGAGATCGAGGCCATGTTGCACCCGGCGGCCGCCGCGATCGGCGACGTGCTGGACCGCTTCGCCACCCTGGCATCCCAGGCGTCCGGCCTGGGCCTGGCCATGGACCTGTCCGAGGTCCGCGCGCGGGACCTGGCGGCGGCGATGGCCAGGCTGGATGCCGAGGGCCTGCAGGACGTTATCCTGGCCTATCCGAAGTCGGCCGAGGTGCTCGATGCCGCCACCCGTGCCCTGGCGGGCCTGTCGACCACGGCGGAGCTGGCGGCGGAGGCCGAGGCAGAGGCCAGCCGGCAGCGGATGGCCGCGATCGAGGACGAGACCCGCGCCCTGAGCCAGGCCGCCAGCACCTGGTCGCAGATCGCCGACCAGCTGGACGATGCCCGGGCAGGCCTGCGCCTGGCGCAGAGCGCGGCGCTGTCGCCGGAGAACCAGCTGCGCGAGACCGAGGCGCAATACCAGGCCGCCCTGCAGCAGGCCCTGTCGGGCGACCAGAATGCAGCCGGGCAGCTGCCGGAGCTGGCGCGCGCGATGCAGGAAGCCGGCTTGGCCTGGTTTGGACCCAGCAGCGAGTTCTACGGCCTGCAGGACACGATCCAGGCGGACCTGGCCGAGGCCGCCGCACTGGCCGGCGACCAGTCGTCGATCGCCGAGCAGCAGCTGGCCGTTGCCGAGGCGCAGCTGGCGGAGCTGCAGCGGATCGCCGGCGGCGGCAGCGCGTCCAGCGCGCTGACCGACTTCTTCGCGCTTGGGCAGTCCGTGAATGCCGGCACCGCGACCGGCGACACGATCGGGCAGCAGCACAGCATCATCGACCAGCTCGGCCCGGCACAGCTGGCGACGGCGCTGCAGTACACCGCGACCGGCGGACAGGCGCAGAGCTATATCCGCGGCCAGGTTGCCGGCAGCGGGCAGGCCTTCGATCCGGCGGCCGATGCGGCCGCAAAGGTCGCGTTCACCGACCTCGGCCGGGCCGTGTCGGCCGGCACCGCCAGCGGCGATGTCCTGGCGCAGCGCGACGAGATCCTGAGCCGCATGGGGCCGGAGGCGCTCATCTGGGCACTCGGACAAGTCAACCCGGAAGGCAGCGCGGTCGGGCCGATCCGTGGCTACCTGCATCAGTACGGGGTGCCCGGCTTCGATGCCGGCGGCCGCGCCGGCGCCGGCATGGTGCTGGTCGGCGAGAGCGGGCCGGAGCTGGTCAATCTGCCCCGGCCCGCGGAGATCCTGGATGCCGGCACCAGCCGGCGGTGGATGGAGGGGGCGGCTGCGATGGAGCGCGGCGGGTCCGATCACCGGGTGCTGGAGATGCTCGGCAGCATCGACGCCAAGCTGGCGCGCCTGCTGTCCGGGACGATGGTGACGGGCAGCGAGCAGCTGCAGACCCTCGGCGCGATCCGCGACGGGATCGGCGGCCTGGCCAATGCGGCGAGCCGCCAGGCGGCGCGGCCGCAGCCCCGGATGCCTGCCTGATGGCCCGGGTGCAGTTGATCGAGGCCACCGGTTATGCGCAGGCGAAGTCGACGACGTCGCTGGCGATCGGCACGGGGGAGACGGCCTGGACCCTGGGACGACATACCGCCTTCGCCGCCGGCATGACCGTCACGGCCGATGCCGGCGGTGGCAATACCGCGAGCGGCACGGTCATCGCCTACGACCCAGCCACACTGGCCCTGACGGTCGACGTCGACAGCGTTGCAGGGTCCGGCACCTTCGCCAGCTGGGTAATCGGCGGGAGCCGGACGTTCTACTGGACGACGGGGCGCGGCTATGTCGGCGAGGCCTTCTATGAGCCGCGCCTGGGCAGCCATGTCGCCATCGAGCGCCACCTGTCCCGCGAGGCCGTAGCGTTCGGGGCGGGCAGCATCGGCTTCGGGACGATCGACCTGGTCAATGCCAGGTTCGACGCCTCGGAAGCGGCGCGGCCGCTGGACGACCTGCGCACCCTGGCCTGGGACGGCGGCGCGGTGACGATCCTGTCGATCGACGAGGCGGACGCCTTCGAGACGGCCGCCGTGATCGCCCGCGGCACGGTCGAACGGGTGATCTATCCGGAGCGCGACGTCGCGCAGCTGCTGTGGCGCGACCCGATGGCGCTGCTGGACGTGCCGCTGCTGACCGAGGATTTCGCGGGTACGACGACGGGCGAGAGCAGCGGCACCGAAGGCGGTGAGGAGATGAAGGGGGTGCGCAGACAGCTCTGCCTCGGCACCGTCGTGCGGCAGGAGCCGCAGCTGGCCAATGCATCGCTCAATCTGTGGTTCTGCAGCCTGTCGGAGATGGATCTTACAGCGGTCACCATCGCCGGCGCGGTGCAGACAGCGGACACGGAGCACGGCTCCATGGCTGCCCTGATCGCGGCCGAGGTCGACACCGCCACCTTCGAAAGTCATGCGGGGGCAACCGGGACCTGGTTCCGGGCGGGATCGGCGATCACCGGGCCGGTGCGGTTCTCCGCCACCGAAGGCGCGACCGGGGCCGACCGCACCGTCGCCCAGGTCTGGAAGCGCCTGCTGGTCGACTGGGCCGTCGACCTGGATGCCAGCGTGGCGGCCGCCGACGTCACGGCCCTGGACACGGCCCAGGACGGCGAATGCGGCCTGCTGATCGCCGGCGACATGACGATCAAGCAGGCGGCCGATGCGATCGTGCGGGGCGCCGGCGCCGACTACTGGCAGGACCTGGGCGGGGTCTGGCGGATCAGGCGGCTGGTGGCGCCATCGGGCGACCCGGACATCAAGCTGCGGCGGTTCAGCCCGGATGTGATCGCGGCGGCCGACGAGATCGAGTTGCTCGACTGGACGATCGACACCAGCGACGGCCTGCCGCCAAGCCAGGTCACCCTGCTGTGGGGCCGGTATGCGGTGCAGGGCCGGTCGGAGCTGGCGGGCGAAGTCGCCCTGGAGGACGGCGCGCAGCTGGGCAAGGAGTGGCGCGAGGCGAGCTACCCGGCCGAGCCGGACACGGTCATCAAGGCCCGCCACAAGCTGGCGGAGCGCCGGGCGATCGAGACCGCCTGGGCGGACGAGGCGGAGGCCCTGGAAGAGGCCGAGCGGGTCTGGGAGCTGTTCGCCGAGGGCTGGCTGCCGTTGGACCTGGTCGCAAAGGAGGAGGACGTGGCCGGCCTGCTGGAGCCCGGCGCGGTGCTGCAGGTCACCATGCCGGCGCATGGCCTCGACGCGGGTGGCCTGATGGTCCTGCGAGGCTATCGCACGGTGCCGGAGGACCGCAGCGTGGTCCTGCTGGCGCTCGGGCTGGGGGTGTAGGGCGATGACCAACCCGGTCTTCGGCTGGCCTTCTTACCGGCTTCAAAGCACGTTCAGCGGGGGCGACTGGACGACCGGGTATCCGGTCGCGCAGCTGGGCAAGCTGCCGCTGTCGCGCGGCGGGATCACCGCCAGTGCCGATCCGGCGGATACCAAGTTCATCCTGACCTTCGGCGCAACCGTGTGGATCCGCCTGGTCGGCTTCGTCCGGCACAATGCCGGTCTCGGCGACACCTTCACCATGCGGTTCTATCGCGACGAGGAGCGGTCGACCCTGGTGAAGACCCTCACCGACGAGCTGTTCTGGCTGCGGTCCTTTCCCAAGGGCAGCGTGCCCTATGGCGACGCAAGATGGTTCAGCGAGACCTTCACCACGGCCGAGATCACCGCCGCGAAAAACCGGACGCGGCCCGTCCTGCTGGACAAGGCATATGCGGTGCGCGCGATCGAGGTCGACGTGGATGTCAGCGCCAGCGCGCCGGCGGACTTCCGCCTCGGCCTGTTCGCCACCGGCCTGGGCCTGGAGGTGGCGGAGACCTACGACTACGGCGCCCAGATCGGCGTGGAGCGGCGGGTCCGGCAGATCCTCGGTGCCGGCGGCGTGGCGCACTATACCGACGATCCGGAGCCGCTGACCTGGGCTGGCACCTTCAGCCACATCCCGCATGTCCAGGCGATGTCGCATTTTCTGGACCTGCGCCGGCGGTCCGGCGGCAGCGGCGAGCCCTTCCTGTTCGTGGCCAATCCCGACGATCCGCGGACCTGGCTGACCGAGGCATTCCTGGCCGAGCTGGATCCCGGCCAGCAGATGCGCATCGAGCGCGCCTATGCCGATATCGACGCGATCCCCCTGGCACTGAGAGAGGCATTCTAGATGGCCGACGACCTGGAGCTTGCCGGGATCCCCTTCGCGATCGCGGATTTCGAGGACGGCAAGTATCTCGATTTCATCACCGTCGACGGGGCACAGTACCCGCGCCACCTTGGCGTCCTGAAGGCCTTCACGATCGACGCATCGTCCCGGCAAACCGCCCTGCTGACCGGCCTGGTGCAGACCTCGACCAGCAGCGTGACGGTCGGCAGCGGCAGCAAGGTGTTCGATGTCGGCGAGGCGGCCAGCTTTCCGGTCGGTGCCTATGTCACGGCCTATCGCACGTCCGACGCGGCGGTGTTCGTCGGCGGCCAGGTCGCCTCCTACACCGATGGCGACCTGACCCTGACTGTCGCCGCGGACGGCTACGAAGGCGCGGGCACCTATACCGACTGGACCCTGGTGCTGGGCGGCCGGCGGGGGGCGACCGGTGCCACCGGTGCCGATGGAGACCTGACCGAGGAAGCCGCCGACCTGCTCTACACCCGGCAGGACCGTGAAGGGGCGGCCGACGGCGTCGCCACCCTGGACAGCGGCGGCAAGGTGCCGACGTCGCAGCTGACGGTCGCGGCAACGGAGTACAAAGGCACCTGGGATGCCGACGCCAACAGCCCGGATCTGTCCGCCCTCTCGCCGTCGACCGGCGACATCTATCGGGTCTCGACCGCGGGGACGACCTCGCTGAGCGGGATCGACGACTGGGCGGTCGGCGAACTGGCCGTCTACAACGGCGCCAGCTGGGACAAGTGGGGCGGCACCGGCCTGAACGCCCTGCAGGAGGACACGGCGCCGGCGCTGGGCGGCAACCTGGACGGCCAGGGCTACCAGGCCAGCGGCGTGCGGGCCGGCTCGGCCGCAGAGATCACGGCCAGCACCTATACGACCGTGGCCGCGGACATCGGTCGCTGGCGCAATATCACCCACGGCAGCGGCTGCACCGTCACCCTGTATGCCAGCCCCGGCGAGGGCGCGCAGATCGGCTTCATCCAGCGCGGCGCCGGCGCGATCACCTTCGCGGTGGCGAGCGGGACGCTGCGGGTACGGGCGAGCAAGAACAAGAGCGCCGGACAATACGCGCTCTGCCTCGCCGTCTACCTGGATGGCGAGTGGCACCTGAGCGGAGACATCACGACATGACCGGCATCGTCCTGGCCGCGGCGGCGGCCGCGCTGGTGGGCCCTTGCGCACCGTCGCCCTGCGTCGCGGTGCCGGCGCCGGCGATCATCCGGGCGCGCAGCATCAGCGCGCTGCCCACCCATGTGCTGCACGCGCAGTGGCGCCACCTCTGGTATGCCGGGGCGGAACAGATCGCGCCGCGGCCTCGCCTGGTGTTTCTCCGAAAAGGGCTGGTGGTGCGCACCGACACCGGCGGCCGGGACTGGCTTGAGAGATACGATCCCAGGCTGCTGCAGCTGGCAATGCTCGGGATCATCCCGCTGCCGGCCGCGCCAGTCTACCAGCTTCTGGCGACCACGAATTACTCCAGCCCCGGAAGCGGAACATTCAACCGGCCTGCCGGGGTTGTCGACCTGATCGTCCGCGGCGTCGGCGGCGGCGGCGGCGGCGGTGGCAGCGGCGGCGGGACCAATGGCGGCGGCGGCGGCGGCGGCGGGTATGCCGATCGGGCCTACCTCAGCGCGAGCGCCAGCTATGGCCACGTCGTAGGCGCCGGCGGCAGCAGCGGCAGCGCCGGCGCCCACACCACGTTCAACGCCACCATGACAGCCGCCGGCGGCACCGATGGAAGCGACAGCAACGGTGGCACGGGGGGTGTCGGGGGTGGTGGGGCTTCCGGCGACAACAGCGCCACAGGCGGCACAGGCGGCACTGGTGACTTGGTGTACGGCGGCGGCGGAGGAGGAGGAGGAGCCGCCTGGGTGACCAATGGCGGCAATGGCGGCAACGCATCAGGCGGCGTTGGCGGCGATGGCGGGGCCGGCGTTCTCGGCAACCCCGGCGGATCCGGTGGCAATGGCGGCACAGGTGCAAACACCAACGCCGGACCCGGCCTTGCGGGTTTTGTCTACGGCGGAGGTGGTGGCGGCGCGGCCGGAAATCCGGCGGGCTACGCCTCCGGCGGCAATGGCTATCTCCGCATCGAGCAGTACGGGTACGTGTAGCGATGGCGCCCGAACACCGCGACCGCCTCCTGCAGCGCATCCGCAAGCTCCGCGCGCTGGCCGGCGACGCCGGCGCCACTCCGGCCGAGGCCGCCGCGGCCGCGGAGCGGATCCAGGCGATCATGCGCGACTACGGGCTCGACCAGGTTGACGTCGACGCCACCGAGATGGTGCAGGAGGAGGTCGACCTGGCGCGGATCCGGTCGACCGATATCGACCGGCTGATCGCGGCTGTCGGTGCGGCCACCGGCTGTTTCGGGGTCCTGCAGGAAGTCATCGATGCGCGCCGGCGGCCGAGGGCGGTCTCGGCAGTGTATTTTGGGCAGGCGCCCCGGCCGGAGATCGCCCGCTACCTGCACATCGTCTGCTATCGCGCCGTGGCGGCCGCCGATCGCGAGTTCAAGCGCTCGGCCGAGTTCCGCCGGCGCCGGACGGTCAAGACGAAGCGCCTGGCAGCCCGGCAGTTCCGGCTGTCGATGATCGAGATCCTCCGTTGCAGGCTCGCGCAGCTGTCCTGGCTGAAGGCTCATCAACTGCAGCAGCTGCAGGACCTATACGGCCGCGCCAGCCGGGGCGAGCTGGTCACCGAGAAGCACCGGCCCCGCAAGATCGATCCCCGCATGCTCGGCGCCGCGATCGCCGGCGCCTCTGCCGGCAGCGGGGTGGAACTGCACCAGCCGATGGCCGATACGCGGCCCCCGGTGGCGGCGATAGGGGATCGAGCGTGCTAAGGGTTGCTGTCGCCGCGCCTTCAGCGCTTCAAGTGCCGGTGGCGAGCCTCCCAACCTCGGGAGTACCCGGACAGTTCGGTACTGGCCCCCATCATTGCAATTCGACCTCGCCTTATAGCGTCTTGCACAGTCGAAAAAGGTGTGGCGTCAAAACCGACGATCGGGGCCGCGCGCTCTTCAAACTGTTCAACTGCTTCGGTCAAGCGAGTGCGAACCCGGTGGAGTTCGTCCGGCCAGGCAAACTTGTAGGGATCCGGGAAGTCAGCGATCAGCCGACGCAACCGCTTCACTGCCGGCGAAACCGTCACATCAGGCACAAATTCTGGTCGGTAGTAGTCTCCACCGAACGCGCTGTGGTGCTCTGCATGCCTGTTATTCACGTCCCTGGAGAGTTCCGCCAGGATCCTTCTCGCCGACCTAATGTTGTTGGCAGCGAGAGCCAACCCGTTCAGCTGGGCCTCGACCTTATCCGCCTCGGCGCGACTTTCGCGCCTGTCCTCCCGGCTGTTCGAGTTGAGGCCGAGCCACAGGGATACGCCGGCGGCTCCACCGACTGCCAGCACTTCGAGCCAATCCACGACACGCCCGCTCCAGGCGCCCGGCGGCCCTTCCCAGAGCGCGCCCGCGGCACTGATCAAGACGACGATCACTGCCACACTTACCCCCGCTACACCTGCAACGGTCGCAATCTCAATAGCCCTACGCATCGCTGCACCAGCAAGGAGTTTCACGCATGACGAAAGGGTCGTCGCCCTTGTTTGGAGGGCTGCCTGCCGGGGCTACGCTGCTGGCATCCGATGGGCTCATAGGTGTCGGGAAAAGCGGCAAGAAGGTCGTCGATCTCATCATGCCCCTTGCCCTCGCTGGGATTTGCCCGAAAGTGAAGCTCGCTCACACCCTTGCCCTTGGCACAGATCCAGCTGTGGAGAGTCGGGTTGTTGAATTGAAAGTGCGGTCCGAACCCAAAGAATAGCGGGATCAGATCTTCCTCCTGCCGGCGGACGAGGATGTAGTTGCCGGACGAGCTGGGGCGGGGCTGATTGATCGCCTGAACCGAGTAGAGATACTGGGCTCCTGATGCACCATGCCAAACGACCTCTGCATCGATCTCCGGCTCTGTACCGCCCGCAAAACCGCCCGCGCCGCCACCACCGCGAAGCCCTGGAGCTTCGATATAGCCATCTCTCCAAGGAAGCTGCGACGGATGGATGCGCTGAAGGAAGTTGACGATGTTCTGGTGGCCAAAATACCGCTGGTTTCGCTCTCCCATTAGCACGACTTGGCAGCCATAAATCGGGATCAGAGCGGAAATCATCTCCTCCGCCGCGCGGCGATCGCATGGCACATTGTCCCTCACCGATACGACTGCGAAGGTCACACCCTGTTCCGTCACGATTGCATGGGTCACTTTCTGGCGCATGATAAACCTCCCATGGAGCATCAAGCGTTTCCGCCGATTACCTTCGGGTCAATCAGCAGCTTGCCGCTCCGCTCGGGTGCTGCACATCAAGATCAGGCGAAGTATCCGATCCGGCAGCGACTCGGCTTCGAAGGCCCTTAGAAGTGTCGTCAACCAGCTGTGACAGGGGGGAG
>Ga0222673_1000241_pt1 | contig 30299 bp, 34 predicted proteins | sample AntAcemetagen801_FD_179845 | JGI IMG/M metagenome (GOLD analysis project Ga0222673, IMG submission 179845) | Saline water microbial communities from Ace Lake, Antarctica - #801 | ecosystem: Environmental > Aquatic > Non-marine Saline and Alkaline > Saline | place: Antarctica: Ace Lake...
CGACGGCGTTATCCTCGAAGCTCTTGAAAGAGAGAACAAGGGAGAATCTAGCGCTTTGGTCGGCCAAGCATCGAACGATTAGAGGTAAACCTTTATCATTTGATGGTCATAAGTATCTCATAGGAATCTATGAAGATACCCATCCATACATCGTCGTTAGGAAATCAGCACAATGTGGAGTAAGTGAATGGATGATGAATATCGCATTCTGGTTAGCAGATATCTATAGAATGAACTCAACTATAGTACAACCTGCTGACCCTGAGTTAAGTTCGTTTGTTCATGGAAGAGTAAACCCTGCAATACAAGACTGCCCATATCTACTAGAGAGATTAACATCAACAGATAACATAGGACTAAAGAAGATAGGTAAAGCATTCATATACTTTAGAGGAAGTCGTAAACCTCATAAGCTAAAGACTATTGATAGTGATTGTATGTTATATGATGAGTTGGATGAGTTAACAGAAGGTACATTAGCAAGAGGAGAGAAGAGATTAGGTCATAGTGATTTGAAATGGAGTAGAGCAGTTAGTACACCTACGTATCCTGATGATGGTATAGACAAACTGTATAATGATAGTAATCAGATGCAATGGTTCATACCTTGTAATCATTGTGGATTAAAGCAAACATTGACATGGGAGAAGAACGTAAACTGTGAAACAGGTAAAGTCATATGTATGGATTGTAAGAAAGAAATAGATAGGTTAGCTATGGGAGAATGGGTAGCTAAGTATCCAGAGAGGAAAGGTATCAATGGATATCATATCAATAAACTCATATGTGCAAGAACTGATATAGCAAAGATGATAGAGAACAGTCAGAGTATAGCACAGTTCGAAATACAAGAGTTCTTCAATTCAGACTTAGGTTTACCATATGCAGCTAAAGGTAACAGATTAGCAAAGGGAGACTTACGAGCATGTGTAGACCCAACATATCAATGCCCAACTCCAGCAGACCATTGTACTATGGGAGTAGATGTAGGAACAGTATTGAACGTTAGGATATCAGAGTTGGTAGACAACAAGAGAAGGGTAGTTCATATTTGTACATTGACTAGCTTCGAAGAGTTAGACTCATTGATGGAAATGTACAATGTAGATGTATGTGTGATAGATGCTAACCCTGAAACACGGAAGTGTAAAGAGTTCCAACAGAGATTCATAGGTAGGGTATACTTAGCATACTATTGGCCTTCAGATGATAAACGTAAAGACTTACTAGAGATAAAAGAAGATGAGGAAGAAGGAGCAGATACAGTTAACATCAATAGGACTCAAGCGGGTGACCATGTAGTAGGGGAATATCAACATAGACAGATAACACTACCAAGTAATGCAGAGTTCATACCTCAGTTCTTCAATCAGATGTGTGCCCCACTAAGAGTAGTAGAGAAAGCACCCGATGGTAATGAAGTAGCAAAGTATAAAGAGTTTGGTAAACCTGACCATTACTTTCACGCAGACATATACGATTTCATAGCAAACAAGATAAACGAAGAAGGTAGTATGATATTCTTCAAGGATAGTGCACAAGGGACAAATAGAGATATGTCAAGGATAGTCCCAATCTCATCTGTAGCAGAGAACAGGCATGATAGAGAAGAAAGAGATGATGGGTTAAGAGATACTGCACTATCAAACATGGAGGACTTCTAATGTATAATGGAGATGCTATAGCACAAGAAGAAAAAGTAGAACACGATAGAATCCTAGATGATATGGAAGAGAAGGGTTGCTTTAGTAAAATGAGGGATATGATTACTCATATCAAAGAGCATTCAAAGAGCGCTCTATGGGGACCCACACTTGGTAAGATAACAGGGGGTAAGTAATGGGTAAAGAATGTAACGTAGAAGTGTTCAGTAGAGTAACAGGTTTCTTCAGACCCGTTCAAACATGGAATAAAGGTAAAGTAGAAGAGTTTAAGGATAGGAACAACTTCAGTATCAATAGTATTAAGAGCACAACAGAAGAGAAGGATGAGGCGTAATGTGTTGTCTATCTAAAGAGAAGAAAAGGTTAAGAGATATTGCTAAGAAGTATCAATCACTGTCGCATGCATTATGGTTAGATGGACCGAACCATCCTGAGAGTTGGGATTGTGATGTAAGGGTAGACATAGTGGTGACTAAGATGAAAGAAGATGGATTGATTAATGACTGTGAACTCATTGATGAAAAAGGTACCTTGTTAGCCAAAGGGGATTACGTTTATGAGAGAGGAACAGTTAAGGTACTAAAAGAAGGAAAGTGGGTAAATGGGAGACACGTCAGAATTCGGATGAGGGGAAACTTCATAGTCGACCCTGGGATGGATAGTAAGACGTATAAGATGAAACGTACATGGCCAGTCAAGATAATATGGAGTAGCCCCTCTAATCAATAGGAGGGATATGAAGATAAGTCAAGTGTTTGTTATAGCACATGATAGAGATAATAAGTTACATCCGAAGGAGTTAGAAACAATGTTAAGAGCCAATCCAGATGGGATTATACAACAAGGACAAACAGTAGTAAGAGAGTTAGAGGTAAACAGTCATACTCTTACTTCTATGATTAACTTTGATAAGACCAGAGGGGGTAAGAGATGAGACAGATATGTAACCAATGTTTATCAGTTTGTAAGTTAAAGGATTGCCGATGTCTAAAGTGCGGTAACATATTAGATAGTATGTTTACTGATATAAAGGAGAAGGGCGATGCAAGTACCACTACACATACAAGAGGTTCTAAAGATGATATTCTTATTATTGATGGTGGGGTTTATATGGATGCTGGTAAAGAAGATAGCGGAAAAGTAGAACTAGGTAGACCCGTAGTTAAGTTTACCAAAGAGATGATAGGAAGAAAGAAGTTATACAAGACAGGTAAGAAGCCAGGCAAGGGAGCATACGTATGTATAGAGTGTAATGAAGATTTGTTCCTAGATGATAAGAGTGATAGATTACCGCCTTGTGGAAGATGTCATAAGACTACATTTGTTAGGGAACGTACTATATAAAGGAATAATATAATGGTGGATGTTGCTTTACTACTTATAAGGATGCCAGAAAGAAGATGGAGAGAGTTGTTCCATGCTTATAGTATTGGTGATATCCTTACGGTGGGTAGACTAGTGTATAAGCATCTACAGGCGGACTTAAGAAGAAAAGAAAAGCTTTCAGGGATTAAACATAAGCCACATACTAATGTAACCAATGAATTCAAAACTGTAGAGGACTTGGAGAAACTATGGAAATCGTAAACACAATTAAGAACCTTTTTGCTACTAAGAGGATTCCTGCTACAGATGGACAGCTAAGGAAAGAGATTAGTAGCAGTGAAGACAATGTGAACTCTTCATTTATGCTTAAGAAGTATAACCCAGATAGTCTAGTAGGGAAGAAAGGACTTAGGATATATCAGGATATGAAGACTGATGACCAAGTCAAAGCATCTCTTACGATTAAGAAGTTTGCTAGACTTAGTACAGGTTGGGCAATACATCCTGGTGATGAGACTAATGACCAAAGCGTAAAGATGGCAGACTTTGTTGAGTATGTATTCAAGAAGATGAAAGGTACGTTTGAGAATGACTTGTTGAATCTGCTGACTGCAGTAGAGTTTGGATATTCTCTATCTGAAAAGGTATTTGGTATATACGAAGAAGGAGAGCACAAAGGTAAGATAGGTCTTATGAAGTTAGGTAGTAGACAACCATATGGTTATGACTTCAAGTGTGATAATCATAACAACGTAATAGGAGTTGTCTTTGAGAACATGGGAGCAACATTAGATAGTAAAGCCCTCGGGTCATCTGAGAATCCATTTCCCCCAGAGAAGTTTGTTATATACTCGTACAATAGTGAACATGGTAATCCTTATGGTACATCTGACTTAAGGGCCGCCTATGCTGCTTGGTGGAGTAAGAAGTTAAACATCAAATGGTGGAACATCTTCAATGAGAGGTTTGGAATGCCTACAGTAATGGCTAAGTATCCTGCAAAGGGTAAAGGATTGAATAAGACGGCCATTGATGAAATAGACAGCATACTGAAGAACCTGCAAGCCAAATCTGGCTTTAGAACGCCGGATAACATCACATTTGAGTTGTTAGAAGCAACAAGAAATGGAAAGGTCTCATATGGAGAAGCCATAAACAGATTTGACGGGATGATAGCAAGAGCAGTATTAGTACCTAATCTGTTAGGGTTTCAAGACCAGCAAGAGGTAGGGAGTTATGCATTAGGTAAGAAGCACTTCGATGTATTCATGTTTGTACTTGAGATGATGGGTAGAGACTTAGAAGAGATGGTAGTAGGAGAACAAATCATAAGACCTCTTATAGCAATGAACTTTGGAGAGGTAGACATTGACTTGTTACCGAAGTTCAAGTTTGAGAGTTTAGAGGATGACCAATCAGATGCAAGAAGTAAAGTAGTAAAGATACTTGCAGATGGTGGATTGATAGATAAGAGAGAAGAATGGGTAAGAGAATATATGAACTTACCAGAAAGAGACTTAGAGAAGTATCCACATCAGAATGCAATAGGTGAAGTTGATAAAGCACCAGACCCAATACTACCACATAAAGGGTTTGACCCAATAACAGGTAAACCTATTGGAGCAGATGGTAAGACAGGAGATGAACCTAAAGAACTTCCTAAGAAGAAGGGTAAAGGTAAACTCCCAGGAGGTAAGCCAGGAAGAAAGATACCTAATGAGGAAGAAGCGGAACCTAAGAAGATGGCACTTAGTAGAGAGTTGACTTCCTTTGAAGAGAAAACAGACTACGATGAACTCTTAGAAGAGATGCTATTCTTAGAGAGTGCTTTGAGAGATGCATTAACTCCCATATGTATCAAGTGGAGAGATGACATCATGAAGAAAGCAGATAAGTTAGTACGGGAGAAAGACATCAATGGAGTAAACAAACTTCAGTTAAGGTACGTAGGTGAGTTCAAGACGGAGTTGCGTGATGTACTAGTAAAGACATTCTTGGATTCGAAGCTACATGCAATGGAAGAAATCATATCAGTAGGTTACCCAGCAACCATCAAACGTAAGTTCGGATTACTCTCAAAGGTAGACTTTGCAGTCGAACCATGGGACCCAATCCCGCCGTCAGAGGCATTAGACTTCTTTAACAGGAAAGTGATAGTAACGTATAACCCTCAAGGTAAAGCAAAGAAGAATATACCTTTGGCTAAGAGTATAGAGATGAACTACTATGATAAGAGAGCATTTACCATATCTGGTATAGAGAGTGAGTATGTACTAGGTCAGTCTAAACTGATTATTGAGAAAGGTATAAGAGATGGATTGTTAAAGGATACACAGAAGAGTCTTCATACGTTGTTTCAGAAGTACATTGCAGAGGGGGAGATAAAGAACGGTAAGTTACTCAACGCTGCAAGATTAGAGACTATAGTAAGAACGAATGTAAATGAAGCATTGAATGAAGGTAGAATGAGAATGTTTCAATCACCCGACGTTAAAGAGTTTGTCCCATACCTAATGTGGACTTCTGTATTGGATAATCGTACAAGTCCCTATTGTGAAGGGATGGATGCTAAGATATTCAAGACAGGCGAGATAGAACCACCTCCGGCTCACTTCAGTTGTAGGTCTTCAGTCACAGCAGTATCTAAACCAGAGATAGAAGAGAAGGGTGGAGTTGAAGTAAGTGACTTTGCTAAAGAGAGTACTAAGTTAGGAAGAGCAACAGGCTTTGGATTAGATTGGTTAAACAAGATAACAACATATGCACAAAGGACAGAACCTATTGATGACCAGGATATGAACCCTATAGTGAGATGTCCTATTGCACAATGCGGTGATACAGACATCATAGAACTATCTGACACATTAGGGACTAGAACATTCTTGTGTCTTAGTTGTAAAACGAAGTTCAGGGTTACGCAGTATGGAGTTCTATTCATATTCGAACCAGGTAAAGAAGAATGGATAAGACAAACAGTACTAACAGGGTATTGGGGATAAGATGACACTTACTATTAATGATGATTTATCTGGTTTATTGTACTTGAGAGTTGGTGCCGGAGCTAAGGTGGAAGTAAGATAAGGAGAAGTAAATGGATAAATGTGCAAAACATGATGAAGTAATGGACAGGACATTTACTGAAGTGAATGCAATAAAGGTAAAGATGGAGAGCATCGATACTAAGATGGATACTATGATAGAGTTTAAGGATATGGTACATAAGGTAATATTTGGAAATGGAACTCCAGGATTAAAAGGTAAAGTCGAAACCATAGTAGGAGCAGTTAACAAACAATGGTTTCTAATGGGGATTATATTAACAGCAATACTAACAGCAGTTGCAATGCATTTTTGGAAGACTTAAGGAGGTGTTAGAGTGGCTACAACTATAAACTTTCCAACCGAGACAATAATAACTCCATTACCGGTGGATAAGTTATTGATAGCTGACCAGAGTAGTAGTTGGGCAGCAAAGGACATCCTTATGAGTGGTTTGAATACATTCGTAAGAGGTGCAAGTGGAGACATACTATTATCAGATGGAGAGATTATTGGGAAGGCTTCAGACTCAAGTAGAATACTGTTTGAAGATGCTATTACAGTAACAGCATTAGGAGCCATTCAATTTAATGCTCCAGCAGATTCTAATGTGGGATGGCAAGCAGGAAGTGTAGCAGGTTTTCTTGCGTATGGTGCTAATGGAGATATGTATTTAAGACCCGGAGAAACTAATGGTATAGTAAACTTCGATTCTGGAGCAGGAGTATATGTAAATGGTGCTCAGGTTCTTCAGATGGGTTCAGCATCAAGTAATTGTAATGTGTTTCGTATGATAAAGGGTGCCTATACAGGAGACCCTCAAGTAGAGCTAGCCTTAAGTGCGGATGACCAAGGAGACTTTAGTATAACTGCTGATACAGGAGACATAGTATTAGTATCACCCACTAACTTAGTTTTCTCTCCCGTTGGAGCAATAAACTGGACTACGGGTAACGTATGGTATGTTCCTGCTGGAAGTGGGACAGATGACCACTTACTTATAGAAAGTTACATTACTGCAGCAACAGCTGGTGATACTGTTGTTCTTGCGGGTGGAGATAACACATCTGGTGCTGGTACGGATACCTATGTTATCTCTGATGATATAGATATAGCTCAATCTATTAATGTTGTTGGTCAGGGTATTGGTCATACTACTATAGCCTGTGCTACTGCTAGTAAGAATGTGTTTGATATAACAGTTGATGATGTCCGTATAGCTAACCTTACGATAGCTATGACTGGAGCTTCTGATATTGGTATAGTATCTACTGGTGCAGGAACACCACTCTCAGGACTTATAGTTGACAATGTTAAGATAACAGGAGCTACTGGTGCAACTATTATAGGCATGACGCTCTATGACGCTGGTGGCACTATAAGCAACGTTGTTATAGAAAATGCTGGTACTGGAAGTTCTGACGGTATAGATATACGCAGGGTTGCTGCCAACACAGATTTTACTACTAATATATACAACAGCAATATAGAGGCAACAAGAGATTCATTGTTATGTATAGGTGCAGTACATTGTATAGTGAACACATATAATACTGTATTGAGTGGTGCAACTTATGATGTATTGCAAGCAACATCTGGAGTAGTCACCCTCTACGACACAACCCTAGTAAACAACACTACAAGTGGTACTATTACTTATGGTGGGACGGTGGTTAGTGATGCTTTCTCAGACGGCACAGCTTCAATGTCTAGTGGCACGATAAGTGACGGTACAGCCTCGATAGTTGGGGGTAAATCAACAGCTCTTAATGCTACTGATAATACACATTCCGAAGCAGGTGACCTTCTAGGCATACTTACAGCACCAGTAGCCATTGTAGGGTTTACTAACGCAACTATGGCAGCGGCACAGACTGAACTAGGATTAGAGAATGGTGCTGGTAGGGTATGGACTTATGCTTCTACTAACGCACCTAGTAAGACTACTCAAGGTAATGCTTATGTATATAGTCCAAACGCAACAGCTGGCGGGTATTTAACTACACCAGATACAGACGACATGAGCTTTGATGATAGTGGTACTAATCCGTTTAGCATAGGTGCATGGGTAGAGGTTGTAGCAGGGGCTACTAATCAGACTATCCTTGGAAAGTGGAACTCAAGTAACTTAGAATATTTATTTCACATAGGTGCTGATGAAAAGTTATGGATAGGATTATACGACCAGAGTGTTAGTAAAAACCCAAGTTGTCTTTCGGATGCTGCTTTATCTGAGGGGTGGCATCATATAGTAATGGTTTATGATTCTACGGGTGGAGCAACAGCTGCCGATGGAATAACATTTTATGTAGATGGAGTCGCAGTAGCATCAACTGCTACAAACGATGCTTCTTATGTGGCTATGGAAAATCTTGCTGCAACTCCAATGATAGGAAAACAACAAACTTCTACGGCATATTTCCAAGGTGACCTAGGCAGACTATTCGTAACGGCAGAAGAACTGAGTGCGGCACAGGTCTGGCAGTTATATTCCAAGACCCGTGGCTACTACAACATGTAAACATCGGAGTATAATGAAGAAACGATACATCATACTCATAACCTTAATCCTTATAGGCTTGCTTCTTACGGGAGGCAAGCTTAAGGAAGCTAATGGTCTTTGTGTTGACAACGCCCTGCTCTGGGGAGAACGATACCAGAACAAGGGTCTGTCTATCCGCTACGGTCATGGCTGGTGGGGCAACAACCATCACGAGCCTAGCAAACATATGTGGGTAAAGTATTATGACGAGAAGAAAGAGTGGTTAGTCGGGAAGGATACGATTTGGATGAACAATCCCGGCTGGCCTGTAGAGGCTTATGGCGGATATGAAGTCGGTCATTATGGATACCCAAGTAAAAAGGAAGTACACAAACGGACCCCAAAGGGGCAAGGAGGAAGAGGTATGAAGATAAAGATTGCAGCGTTACTAGAGAAGAAGGAAGCGTTAGATAAGGTTCTAGCGAAAGAGTTACCGTCCAAGTTATCGTATCGGTTATCTAAGTTGGCAGCAAAGATAACAGCAGAGATGAAGCATATCGAGAATACGAGAAACGAGATGATTAAGAAACACGGGGAAGAAGGGGAGAACGGTTCTTTCAAGATTCCTAAAGAGAAGGTAGGAGAGTTTGGAGCAATGTGGAAAGAGTTTACAGAGGAAGAGATAGAACTGACAGTAGAACTGATTCCTCAGTCAGCACTTGAGAAATGTACCTTAAGTGCATATGATGTTGCACATCTAGTAGAGTTTGTTGTAGATGATGAACCAACACCGGAAAAGAAAGAAAAACCAGAAAAGAAAGAAAAACCAGAATAGGAGGTACACATGTGGAAGATTGCCGATGTAGAGAAGTTCGTTAAGAAACTATCACCAGTAGAAAAGAAACGTTGGGTAGAGGTAGCTAATAGCGAATCTCCGGAAGCTGCTACGAAAGCAGTTAAGGATTTCAATCTCGCGTCTTTCCTTGATGGGCCATTAGTAAACATTCGGGGAATGGAAATCTTTCGAGTGGGTACCTGGAATGGTCGTAAGTTCACGGAAGAAGATATAAAGAGAATGGCGAGTAACTTCAAAGCACTAAAGGAACAAGTTGTTCCGAAGCTAAAGATAACTCATAGAACTGACCAAGAGTCTTTAGCAGGATTAGCATCCTTTGGTGATATCGTTAATATAGAAGCAAGAGAGACGAGAGGTAGTTTAAGACTCTTTGCAGATGTCGATTTCGTTCCTAGTAAGGTAGCAGAGTGGATACGAGATAAGAGATTTGCTGAAAGAAGTATTGAACTGCGTCTCGGCTTCAAGGTAGATGATACGGTATACAAAGACGTAATCATTGCGGTGTCTCTCTTAGGGCATGAAATTCCCGCTGTTGCAGGTATGGAACCCATTAAGTTATCAAAGGAAGATAACTTGTTGGATACCAAGGAATTAGTAGGAATAACTTATGCGCTAGAGGGTGAAGAGGATATGAAGTTTGAAAATTCTTTCGCAAGAGGGGATGGTAAAGGACAAGGGGGACCTTCTCAAGGTGATGGGGGTTCTAGCGTTTGTGTTTGTCCTAGTTGTAGTTTTCAAAAGGAACATGATAAAGGAACTCCTTGTTCTGAAGTGAGTTGCCCTAAATGCGGGACAAAGATGGTTGGAAAAGACAAATCCAAAGAAGGAGGTGAAAGTATGGAAATCAAAGACATAGTTGAAAAACTGGCTACTCTGTCAAGTGCTATAGAAGGTATAGCGCAGAAGCAGTCTGATGCAGAAGCGAAGTTCGCTAAGGAACAGGACGAGACAACTAAGGCTAAGATTCAGGGAGACCTGGATACTTACAAGAAAGAGTTGGATGGTCTTAAGACGATGAAGACAGACTATGAGAAGATGAAAACTTCACTTGATGAAGCCGAGAAAGAGAACGTAAAACTTCACGCTCAGGCTAAAGAAAGTAAGGTTGAGAGTTTTCTCAAAGACCTGAAGACATCTGGTAAAGTTCTACCAGCGTTCGAAACAGAGGCAAAAGCTATTCTCTTGCAGCTAAATGAAGAGGATAAGTTGGGCACGTTTACGAAGAAAGGCGATGATGGGAAGAGTATTGAGACTGAGTTATCTCAGTTTGAAGCGTTCCAGAATCTACTCAGTAAACTTCCTAAACTCGTTGACTTTAAGGAAGCTTCTCCTAATGGTAAAGAGGGAGAGGGTGAATTGAAAGATGAGGTTAAGGTAGGGGACGACACTTACAAACTTACTGATGGTGAGTTAGAAGTGGAAGTTCAGAAATATATGAAAGAGCATGAGGATGTATCTTATACAGATGCATTGGTACATGTTAGCGCCGCGTTCAAAGAAGAGGACAAGGAGCAGGGACTTTCCGATGAGGACTAATAATGTTAGTGCTTTACAAAAGGAAAGCGGTTAGTAGTGTTATTAATTAAATGTAGTCTAATGTTAGTAAATAAAGGAGGGTTATATGTCAAGTAGAGGTTATAGACCAGTACTTGCAGACTCTTTTATTGCTGATGAGGCTTTAACTCAGTACTCGGTTGTTGTTTACAGTGGGAGTGGCGCAGCTGGTCAGGAAGGGCATGTTACTAATGCCGCCGCCAGTGGTGACAATCTCATAGCCGGTATCGTTCAGGATGACGCAGCAGCATCAGGTGATGTTGTAAATGTTATGCAGATAGGTAAGAGCTACGTTCGCGCAGCGATTGCAGGTTCTATCGGTGACATGTTGCACATTCATGATGCGACCGGTCAGGTATCTACACCTACGGCTTGGACTTCTGGAGATGGCGTTGTTGGCCATTATGAAGAAGCACCTACAGCTAGTGGTGATATAGTTACCGCCTATGTAAACATCCGTGAGGAAAAAATCTAAAGGGAGGTGTTAGGCCATGCCTAAAAGAGCAAACGTTCATGTAAGCACGCCACTCACCAATCTTGCGATTAAGTATCGTAACCTCGCGTTCGTTGCTGAGATGCTACTTCCCGTTGTAAAGGTCGTTAAAGAAAGTGACAAGTACTACATCTTTTCGAGAGAAGAGATGCGGGAAATGGATACTCATCGAGCAATAGGAGCACCTGCGAACGAGGCAGAGTGGGATGTGTCGACAGGAACATATTCTTGTGAAGAATATGCGTTAAGGAAACTTGTTCCTGACAGGATTGTCAGGAACGCTGATGCGCCTATCAGACCGAAAATCACAACCACTGAGAAGTTGATGAAGTGGCTGATGCTCGGTTATGAAAAAAGGGCGAAAGCACTGATAGCTGGTGCTTCTCTTACAAGTGCTGTCCCAGCAATTAAATGGGATGGAACTAGTCCGATTATCGAATCCGATATTGATACTGCGAAAGCTAGTGTCAGATTGAATGCCGGTGTCGAGGCGAATATCTTATGTATGAATGACGAAGTGAAAGACGTTGTGAAGAAAGACTCAACCGTCAGGAACCTAATCAGATACACGATTACGGGTTCTGGTGGCCAGGAACTTCTTGTGAACGGTGACCTTCCTCCGGTCCTTTGGGGCCTGAAAGTCATTCTCGCTCAAGCGACTGAAGATACGTCGAAGAAGGGGCAGAGTGCTTCTATTTCGCGTATTTGGGACGATGACGTACTTGTATGTTACTCGGAACCTTCACCTTCACTTGAGGCTCTTTCTCTTGGCTATACATTCAGAACATCGAATGGTATTATAGTTAAGACCTGGAGGGATAACGAAAGAGACGGTGATGTTATTCAGCCGAGCATGATTCAGGATGAGAAACTGGTAGCTACTAACTCCGGTTATCTGATTGATAATGTTCTTGCGTAACATCTAAGGATAGACTGGTGGGGGTGTAAAAACCCCCACTAGCACTAAAGGAGTAAAAGATGCCTACATATGAATACGAATGTGAGAGATGTGGAGAGTTCGAAGTACCCCAGGGAATGAATGAAAAGAAGTTACCTAGGTGCCCTCATTGTAGAGCAAAGGTTAAGAGGTTGATAAGTGGAGGAAGTGGATTCATACTTAAAGGTGCCGGCTTTTATCAGAACGACTATAAACGCAGTCACATAATTGCAAATAGACCAAAGAAGAAATCAGCACAAGAGGGAATGGGTCAATGGTCTGAAGAAGCACAAGAGCAGTATGGAGAGGTTGATAAAGGTAATAGGGAAACGTTTAAGAAAGAGAAGATGGTACAAGAGCTATCAGAAGATGGTTTTAATGAAGCTGCTATCTCGGGAATGACTGGAACAGATGAACAAGTAGTAAAGAAGATGGTAGATAATAAGGGCAACATCAAACTAGACGGAAAGTACTAAAATTGAACAGCAGTAATGTAACCCTGTGGTTACGAACTGAACGTATACGAAGGATTTACACACAGTAAAAGGAGGTGAACAATGGACAAATCTACTAAAGTCAATACAAAATGGATTTGCGAGGAATGTGGTAGAGAATATGTAGAATTACCATTTCCTGCTAATTGTGCCTGTGGTAATTGGGTTGAGGACTTCTTTCGAGAGAAAGATAGATATGATGCTGAAGATGATAAAGCAGGAAGACCTCTACTAGGTATAAAGTACGACCCTAAGGTATTGAAGGAAAGAGAAGAGAGACTCAAAGAAGGGGGCCCCGTAGTTCAGACTATAGAGGCAGAAGAAGAAACAGTAACCTTTGACTTTGACTCTATGAGCAAAGTGCAGTTGAGAAGGTATTTACAATCTGTCGGTAGCCCAGCAGCAGATTTACAAGCAAAGCAAGAAGTACTTGTAACTGCATGTAAACGTTGGGATGAAGCCGATAAGGCTTGGTAAGGAGGAAAGATGGAGTACTACGGTAGCAGTGGAGACATAAGAGCGGATATGAATGGAGGGTTAGCAATCACCCATAATAACTATATGGGGGAGGCCCAACTCTCTGGTGCTTTGATTACTAGGGCACAGAGAAATGCATATGCGACTATTAATAGTAAACTGGAGTCGTCTTATCCATCTCAGGTACCTTGGGCATCAGGAAGTGAACCAGCATTGCTATATGAAATAGCAAATAAGTTGTCAATGTGTTTTATTCTCACTAGGAAGAATCCAGGTAGTGATCCTTTGGATAAGAACAGGAGAGAAAGATACTGTGAAGAACCTATTAAGGAGTTAGACCAGATAGCAGAATTCGAAATGCAGTTACCTGAGATATCTTCTCCCTTAGGAGCAAAGGTAAGTCACAACAGAGATTATACACCTGTATGTGATATGGATGATTTAGAAAACCAGAGAGTAGACCCTGACTTGTTGGATGACATAGTAGATGAGAGGACTAAATGATAATATTGTCAATTGACGATAATTCGCAACAGGTGAATACGTATCTTAAGGGATTGGGAAGGAAGATGAGCAATCTTGTCATACCCATGAAGCAAATAGGTATGTTGATGCAAAGAAGTGTTGATGATAACTTTCGTCAAGAGGGTAGACCTGCTAAGTGGAAAGCTCTCGCTCCCAGTACTGTAAAGCAGAGAAGAAAGGGAAGTTCTACTATTCTACAAGATACCGGTACTTTAAAGAATAGCATTAATTACGAGGTTAGAGGTACTAAGGAAGTAGCGATAGGAACTTCAGTAGCATATGCAGCAACACATAACTTTGGTAGAGTACAGGGAAAGGCCGTAATACCCCAGAGGAAGTTTTTACTCTTTCAAGAGGAAGATAAAAGAAGGATAAGTAAGGTACTCACAGATTATATAGGAAAGGCATTAACCGGTAAGATGGTGAAGTTTTAACGGAGGAGTGAGGAATGGAGTTATTATTTCTAGTTGATGCAGACGGTAGAGAGATTCTTAACTTAGGAAATTACATACAGGTATATTCTGACCGGGAGGAAGAAGAAGATATGAAAACACTACTTATTAATATCAAAACAGCATTAACCGCAGCTAGGACAGTTGGGGCTCTTGATTATGTCCCTGCGCAAGGTATTCAGAAGGTAGCTCCTAAATCTTTACCACCATTAAGAAATGACCAATTCCCCTTCGTAGGTATTGCCCCAGTCAGTTCTCCAGAGACTTGGTCGTCATCTCATAAAAGAGAAGTTACTCATACGGTAGAATTATACTGTGCAAGAAGTTATGAGATACAGGAAGACGCTGTAGACAAGTCAGCAGAATTAGTAGAAAACGTTCTAAGTGTAGTTAGGAACAATAAGTTTGACTCATACTTGAGTGCACCATGTCAACCAAGTGTGACTGGCTACATAACAACTCCGTATGGAGATAACATATATTTGATAGTTGCTACTATTTCACTAGAGTGTAGGAAGTTGTTCCTATCCTCTTAAAACAAACGGGAGCTCGAAAGAGCTTAAGGAGGTAAGATGAGAATATTAGTATTAACAGAAAATCCTTGCTCACACACAGGGATGGCAAAGGTAGGTGGAGAGATTGCTACTGTCTTGCATGAGTCAGGGCATGAAATCATTTATCTGGCCTGTGGTAGTAGGGAAGTTGACCCTGACCAGTATCCATTCAAAATTATACCAACAGAACAAGACTCTTGGGGGAAGGATATCTTCGACCAAGTTGTTTATGGAGAAAGACCAGATGTGGTTCTGACAATTGGTGACCCTTGGTTTTACGATTACTTAACAGACCCTAACCAATGCAAGAGTAGAAACTTATTCTCGTGGGTAGGTTACTTAGCCGTAGACGGAGAAAAGATAGGTGGGGGTTTACCTAACTTTTGGGGTAAGGTCGTAGTATCTATGGATAGAGTGATTGCGTATACAGATTTCGGTAAAGACGCACTACTGAAGAGTTTTCCTTTCTTGGAGGGTAAGTTACCTGTAATCTATCATGGAGTAAATGAGAAAGATTATTATCCTCTACCTCCAGAAGTAAAAAAGAAGTTTAGAGGTAGATACACTTTTCAGGATAGGTTCATATTTCTCTGTGTTGCAAGAAATCAGGGTAGAAAGAATTGGCCTGAGTTATTCAAGGCTTGGAAGATAGTACAAGAAGAAGGTATGTGTCCTGGGGCAGTACTTTGGCCACACACTTACTTTTATGACCCTGCAGGGCATAACATTGATGATTTACTTGCAACGTTTGATTTAGCGGGTTCTCAATCAATAGTGTTCTTTTCTCAGATAGCAAGGGGGAGTAGCTTTTCGAAGTTGATATCTAAACCAGAACTGAACATACTGTACAATATGTCAAACGCTTTGGTGTCAATAGGGGGAGAAGGATTTGGTCTTCCTGTTATTGAAGCAATGGCCGCTAAGGTACCAACGTTAGTTCTTAACGAGTCAGCAACAGGAGAGTTAGGAGGAGAGGAAAGGTCTTTTCTTGTAGAGGCGGGACATTACTTAACAGGGAGATACCTAACTGAAAGACCAGTACCAGAACCTAGAGCAATAGCAGAAGCAATGCAACAGATGTATAAGGATGAGGGAGGCAGAACTTATTGCGCAGATAAGGCGTATAGATTTGCCTTAGACCATACGTGGACAAAGGTGGGAGAACAATGGGTGGCGTTTTTCGATAAGTTAGAATCGCCCACTAAGTATCCTATGATATTAGAGGAGGTAGGAGTATGAACCAGTTAATCTGGCACGGACCCTTTGCAGGGCAATCAGGATATGAAGTAATGACAAGAGCTATGCTCATTGAGTTAGATAAGATGGGTGTTTGTATAGCTTTGGATGAATCCACTACTTGGAACAGAGAAAAGATATCGTTAGACGAAGATGTAGCACGTAGGTTACAAAGAATGATGAATCAGAAAGTTCAACCAGGTACTCCAGCGATAATGCATCAGAGAGCACAACAGCGATTACTTGATAGGTTACCTGCAGACTGTAAGAGGTACATCTATACTCTATTTGAGACAGATAGATTACCCGAACCTTGGGAGAAGGAATTACAAGCCGTTGATGGAGTGTTTACGTTTAGTAACTTCAACAGGGACTTATGGGCTCAGAACTCAGGGTTGGATAAGGATAGGATACATATTCTTCCTTGGGGGATAGAGAAGGAGTTTAAGGTCGATGGCCTTAAAGCGAACATTCTCAATAAGAAAGAGTTCACGTTTATAGCCAATGGTGATTTTACAGAAAGGAAGAATTTTGAAGTTCTCCTTGAAGCGTTTACGAAAGAGTTCAAGGCAAACGAAGATGTTTGCTTAGTACTTAAAACGCACTATGGGGGCTTTGGTATGCAACAAAGAAGAAGACTCGTAAGCAGACTAAAGGAGTTATCTACCTCATGGGTAGCTAATCCACCTAAGATACTGTTCTTTGGAGATAAAGTAACAACGCCCGATATAGCGAATCTGTATCGAGCATGTGATTGTTTAGTATTACCCAGTAGAGGTGAGGGTTTGGGATTACCTGTGTTAGAGGCGATGGCCTGTGGGTTACCCATAATAGCGACCAATTGGTCCTCCTTATCAGAACTGGGCTTTCAGGGACACAACCTTTCTTACACATTAGAACAAATATCGAGTGTGGATTATATTAGGAAGTGCCCTGAAGCATTGAACCATAAGTGGGCTAGTGTAGATGTGGAAGAGTTACGAAAAGCAATGCGCCATATGTTCACTAATAAAGAGGAAGCAAAAGCTATGGGTTTAGCTAATGCAGAGACTGCGAAAGCCAGGACATGGCATGACGCAGCGGTAAAGATACTGAAAGTAATCGGAGGTGAGCAGTAATGGGTAAGGAAAAGATAGCAATAGTCCTTACGAGGACATTAGGGGACGTTCTTCTAGTGCATAACCTTATAGATGGTATCTATAAGAAGTACGAAGAACCAGAGGTAGATGTATACGTGGATGAAGCATACAAAGACATAGTCTTTGGTAATCCTAGGGTAAGTAAGATTTACACTTCTCCAAACTGGTTAAAGAATTGGGAAGCCATTTTAACGATGGTTGTTGACAAGCAAGGTTTATGGAATTATGACGATGTTCTTATCCCTCAGCAAATAACTCAAGAGGATACGATATGGCATCAGTTAGACCATTTAAGGCATCAGCATCTGGTAGATTATTATTTAGACAGATGTAGGTTGCCTGCAAGAGAAGAAGGGGAAAAAGTACAACTCTTTTTATCAGAGCACGACTATGCAGCAGTAGACAGAGTGCTCGATATAAACAAACAGAACAAGTATGTAGTAGTTCATACTACATCTGGGGTTCCTACTAAGGATTGGGATAAGTTCGAAGAACTTACTCATCGTCTCTTAGATATGGGGCTTTCAGTGTTTCAGGTAGGGGCAACTACAGATAGACCTGCTAATGGTACTGTGGATAAGGAAGACGTAAAGTTCTTCGATGTAAGAGAGAAGTTGACTCTTTCTCAGGTAGGAGCGTTATGTAAGAAGGCACTATGCTTTGTGGGTCTCGATAGTGGACTGAGTTTTGTAGCAGCATCCTCAGGAACACCTACAATAGTACTTCAGGGTTCTACAATTCCAGAAACATCTGGACCTTGGGGGGAGAACGTAATCAACGTATTGTCAGAAACCCTTCCACAGTGTGAAGAAATAAGGTGTCACACTAATTGCAGATTCCCGAAGGAAGTGAATGGTAAATGTATCAACAAGACGAAAGCGTCTGCGATACTTGATGTAATAAAGGGGTTGTCAGAATGAGAGTAGTATTCGTAATGGATGATTTTCTTATCGAGCCTTTAGGTATAGGCTATCTGAGTTCTGTCCTCAAAGAGGAAGGGCACAAGGTAGACTTGGTAAAGACTAATGGGGATATAACTGTTCCTAAAGAGATGAGAGATTTACATGACGAAAAGTTCATCCTAGCGTATTCTGTAACAACGGGAACACATCAGTACTACATAAAGTTGAACAATCTGCTGAAGACGTACTTCCAAAATGCAATTGCTGTATTTGGTGGACCTCATCCAACTTACTTCCCAGAGGTATTAGAGGAGAGGTGTATCGACTACATCATACGAGGAGAAGCCGAGAAGGCACTTCCAGAGCTTCTTAGTTGCATAGAAGATGGTAGAGAGTTTAATTGTGGAGAGGTTTGCGATTTGGTACAAGACTTAGACACTATACCATTTCCAGATAGAGATTTACTCTACAAGTACGATAGGAATAGAGACAATCCCATTAAAAGCGTTATGACAATGAGGGGTTGCCCATTTAGCTGTACGTATTGTTACAACGTGTTATACAAGCAGTTATACAGGGAAAAGAAGCAAAAGCTGGTACGATTTAGAGGTGCCAGGAACATAATAGACGAATGTAAGGATTTGAAGAGGTTTCCTTTGGAGATGATATACTTCCAGGATGACGAGTTTACTTCTAATCCGAACTTCACAGCACTGATGCTAATGTACAAGGATGAAGTTCAGGTTCCTTTTCACGCACAGTTAAGAATAGACAGGATAACAGAAGAGAAGATTATCCTATTGAAAGATGCAGGTTGTACGGGTGTGACTTTTGCTATAGAGTCTGGTTCTGAAAGACTTCGGAAAGAGTTGCTCAACAGACATATGTCTAATGAGAAGATTCTTGCTGGAGTAGCTTTATTGAAGAAGCATAAGATGAAGTTCAGAACTGAGAACATGATAGGAGCGCCCACAGAAACGAGAAAGGACATCTTAGATACAATTAGGTTGAACATCGCTTGTAAACCTGCTGTAGCTTGGGCATCTATTTTTCAACCCTATCCAAACTTAGAGTTAGGAAAGAAGTGTGAGGAATTGGGGTTGTGGGAATGTAACGTAGATGACTTTAGCCCCAACTTCTTTGACAAAACTGAGTTGAAGTTTGAACCCCGTCATGCGAGGTTCGTAAACAATACTCAGAAGTTCTTTGGCTTCATATCGAAGCACAAATGGGCCTTACCCTTAGCTTTATTGCTAAGCCATATCCCAGAGAACGAAAAGTTTAAGGAGTTTTATGCGTGGTACAAACAAAGAGGCTATAATCTACTCTACAGCAATAAGGAGGGGAAATGTCAGGCAAAGAAAATTCTGGAAAAAAGACCGTCGAAGGTATCGGTGACGAAGGCTTCGGTACGAAGGTTTTTCCACCAGAGCTGATGAGGAGAAGGTGGTCCATGAAAGAGATAATAACAATGGTCCATGATGAGTTTTGCAGAGATGGAAAACTCACACAAAAGGTAAAAGATATAACTAAATAAAAAAGGAGGTGATACAATGACAGTTCCAATTGCAGCACAAGGGTACATGGGAATAAGGAAAGAGTTAAGCTTTGGTAGTGGAGGAGCAGTAACTGAGTATCAATCAATCTACAGTGAAGACCTACAAATTACCAAAAGTTATTACTACGGAGACAGAGTTATGGATACACCAGCACAGGTTGGTGGAAGATTAATGAATGTTGCCGTAGCAGGTTCAGTAACTTTTCCAGTAACTCCCTCAGGACCCGAACAGTGGTGGATAGCGGGTGTAGGTGGTTCTTCGTCTCCTTACGCACCGGATAGACCTTTAAGTTCTTTGGTCTTACACGTTGATAGAGAGACAGCAGATATCTATACTTCAGGAGACATGGTGAGTTCTCTTGAGTTTACTTCTTCGCAATCTAATCCTCTCCAGTGTGTAGCCACACTAGAAGGTAAAGGTTATCAGAAGCTTACTCAGGGTAGTTCAGCATCATTTACTTCTGGGGATGACCCGTATCTACATAACGATGCTGTTTTCGAATTCGATGACGTAGCGAACACAGATATAACTTCGTTCTCGCTTTCGATAAACAACAATCTCGTTACGGACCTCTATACCACAGGTAAAGAGAGAGTAAGCATACCAGCAACTAAAGTTGTAATAACAGGAAGCTTTACGAAGCTGTTTCAGGATACTGATGAGTTGGATAAGTTCTTAAGTGAACTTCCCACGAAACTGGAAGCAACATACTCCAGAGATTCGAGCTCATTCAAGCTCCAAATGAACAAGGTATTGTTTGACAATTCATCGTCACCGTTGTCTAGTCAGACAGATTACGTTGCAGAAACATTTAACTTTACTGCTTACATCGATGACACAGATAACGATGTGTTAACTTTGACAGTAGTATAACGGGCGCAAACCTAAAAGGGCGCACAGGAGGAGAGATATGAAGTTAGTAAATGTAAAAGAGTCATATGAGGTAGTGTATCAGGAGAAAGATGTAGCTAAGGATAAGCAACCAGTGTTTATGCTGAGGAAACTAAGTGCAGGAGAAGTTAACTCTATTGATGATGAGATAACTGTCAGTAGGGGAGATGAAACTTTTGCTTATCTTGGTGGAACAGCAACTAGGTTGAAGATTGACTTGGCCATTGTAAGTTGGAGAAACGTGGAGTTGGTAGAAGGAAAGGATGCTACTTGTAATTCAGCTAACAAGGAACTTCTTCCTTCTATTGTTCAACAGTTCCTCGCGAAGAGGATTGATGAAGATAACGGTCTCCGGAAGACATCTAAGAGGAGCGAGGAAGAAAAAAACTCGTAAGGGCTACTGAGTTACTGCTGTCGGGGATGTCTTCTCAAGCTGTTTGTGAACAGTTGCAATTGAAGAAGCTTCCCCAGGCTCTAGTGACTTACTTGTTTTGTAGCCCTACACTTGATGGAGAGTTAAGATGTTTACCTAGGTCGGGTGGGTATTATGACCAAGACCAAAAAGATATGGTAGACTTTCGAATAATTGAGAGTAGAGTATTTGACCACATGAGTAGAGAGTTCGAAAAGCAAAGGATGGCGATGAAGCACAAAGGACCTAGTGGTCAAGGACCAATAAAGACAGTAACTGTAGCTGAGAAGGACTTGTAAATATGTTGAATCAAAGAGCGTTAGAATTAGTTGTCAAAGCCAGGAATGCTACTGCAGCAGGATTAGCTTCCGCTCAGAGGTCAATCCGAAACTTCTCCACGAGGGCAGGAAATGCTATGAGGGGAGCAGGACGAGCCGGAGGTAAAGCAGCAAAGTTCCTAAAGACTCATTGGATGGCGGTAGCCGCAGTTATTACTGGTGTGGCTATGGCGGCTATGAAATCATTGAATGCTTTTGCAGACTTCGAAAAGGGATTGGCCAACATAGCTATTCTAATGGGTAGTAATACTGGAGATGTGAAACAGTTTGAGAAGGCTATTAAGGAATTATCGGTAACCTATGGACTGACTACTAAATCGCTCCTTAAGTCTAGTTTTGACATACATTCTGCTGTAGGAAATACTGCAGAGTCTTTGAACATCTTAGCTGCTGCTTCTAAACTAGCTGTCGCTGGTGGTTCGGATATGGAAGCAACGACTCAGGGGTTGGTAACTCTAATGGAGGCGTACGGGAGTTCTCTTAACGGTGCTGCTGACGCTGCAGACTTGTTATTTAAAGCACAGGTTAGAGCCAGAGCGACTATAGGTGAGTTATCATCTGCTGCTGGTAGGTTTTTACCAATGGCAAGTGACTTAGAGATTTCTGCTGAAGATACAATGGCCGCGTATGCTAAGATGACTGTCTCGATGGGTAACTATAATGAAGCCGCTACAGCGATGACAGGTATTATGCAGGGTCTGTTGAAACCTACCGAAGAGTTACAAGCGAAGTCTCAAGATTGGTTCGATATGACTACTCAAGAGGCCTTAAAACAAGGTAAGTTTTTAGACATCTTAGAAGAGATGGGCAAGGTACGGAAAGAAGAATTAGGACGTATGTTACCTAGGGTTAGAGCCTTGAAGGGATTGATAGCAGCAACTAAAGAGATGAATGAGACGAGAAAGTTTGCTATAGAGTTTGCGAATAGGCAGGGTATCACGGAAGAGGCGTTAAAGGTTCAGATGGAGACGACTAAGAAGAAATTGGATAAAGTAGCTGCTTCTTGGCATATGATGAATATAGAAGTAGGAGGGTTCATCGCAAAGGAAACTCCCTTAATTAGCGCTATGCAAAATATAGCATTGGCTATGAGGAAGTTACCAGATATGATAAGGGGGGGACTATTTACATCAGTTAAGGATGGTATCCTAGATGCAATCTTTCCAGGAGGCGCAGAAGTAGGAAGCAGAGCGGTTGCTTTCGTCAATAACGCTATAGATAAAGTAAGTGGAGTAAAAAAAGATACTGGAGGAGCTCCAACACCAACAACTCCAATTGTTTCAGGAGGGGACCCTTGGGAGGGCCAAAGTCAAGAGGAGTTTGCAGCTAATAAGAAACTTGAGATACTAAGAGTTTCGAACACAAAAGAAGCTGAGTTAGTCTTAGAAGGAACCACAGCAATTGCTGCTATAATGGAAGAGGCTCATGAGAAGACTGCGTATATGAAAGAACAAGAAAAAATAGCAATACTTCAAGGAGAGATGGATAAGGTCGCAGCTATTTGGTTGGCGGAGACACAGATTCAAGAAATTCGAGAGGCCGCAGGTGATAGATATATGGAGTTGCTAGCAGCACAACAGGAAATGGTAAAGAAGGTAGCTTTAGCGAATGCTCAAGCAATTATGAGCTCCACTGCTCAAACAATGGGTTCAGTAGCGTCTCTATTTGAAATAGCCCAGGGAGAGAGTAAGAAGTATGCAATGGTCATAAAAGCTCTCAGGGTAGGAGAGGCTATAATAAATACAGCGGTTGCAGTTACTGCTGCATTAGCAGCACCACCTGGATGGCCTCTCAATATGATGGGCGTAATATCTGCAGGAGCTGCTGGAGCAGTACAGGTAGCAACTATTATGTCACAAGGATTTGCAGCAGGTACAGATAGTGTCCCTGCAAGTCTAACCCCAGGAGAGATGGTAGTTCCTAAGAGTTTCGCATCTGCGATAAGAGCGGGAAACTTAACTCTAGGAGGACCCTCAGGTGGAGGGGAGTCAACAGGAGCAGGTTCAGGAAATGTTGTGAACCACAACTATTACATCCAAGCGGTAGACGCGCCTAGTTTTGCTAATCTGGTTCAATCGAATCCAGAAGCTATAGAAATAGTCGTTGGAAGGGCAGTTATGAACAATACACCGCTTAGAGGTGCAATGAGGGAGAACTTAATATAATGAGTGCAGAAATCTTTACAGGAGATATTGTATTATCGTATGAGAAAACAAAGATATATCGAACGTTAGTCTCTCCATTTATGAGTGGTAAGGAGCAAAGACGTTCTAAGTGGACTCGTCCGAAACATAGATTCAAATGGGGAGCAACTGGAAGGAACACAGAGCAGTCTGATTACCTATACAACTTCTTCAATGGAAAGTCAGGAAAGGGAGAAAGCTTCTATTGGGAGGCTACAGATGAAAGTCCTATCTCCCAAAGTGGAGATGAACATGTAGGAACTGGAACAGGTTCGGAGAAATCCTTTCAGTTCGATAGGTATCCAGTTAAGAGTGGTGATTGTGATTTAACCGTAGATGGTACTCCAGTAACAGAGGCTTCTGATTATACGGTGAACTATACTACGGGCGCAATAGAGTTCTCTGTAGCTCCAGGAAGTGCTGAACTTGTAATGGCAACAGATTATAGATTCTACTATCAAGTTAGGTTTGGTGGGGATGAGTTGTCGCGAGAACAATTCGCCTACAAACTTTGGAATTTTGACATTGACTTGGTAGAGGTGTTATGAGAAACTTAACTCAAGATTTTAAGACAACTGCATCAGGTGACCACAATAGACCAGTCGAATTGATTGACCTCTATCTGGACACAACTACATATTACTTCGTGGCTAACAACACGGAGAGTATTAGCTTCTTCAATGCTGCTTCGGGAGATGCTGCAGTTTATCAACCAGTACCAGGTTCGAGAAGTTCTGCGAAGTCTTCTTTGGGATTAGACATAGACAGAGTGAGAGTAGGAATATCCAATGTAGATAAGAGTTTGGTAGGATACTTACAGGCTAATGAGTTCAGAGGTAGACGAATAGTTATCCGACAGGTATTCACTAACGTATTGGGGTCCTCAGGAGATGCTGTTACTATATTCGATGGTCTAATGGATTCTCCAGCGGTAGACGATAAATGGTTATCCATAAATGTAGTTCCAAGGATAAGTTCGTTGAAGAAGAAAGCCCCTCACATATGGTATCAGTTACCTTGCAATTGGAGGTTCGGGGGAGAGGAGTGTGGAGTAAATGTAGCAGATGCTGCGTACAGCAAAAGTAAGACATGTGACGCTGATTGTACTACAACTGAACTTAAAGGAGTTGATGTAACGGAGGCAGATAGGTATTGGAGAAGAGGTTACGTAAGATTCACATCGGGTCAGAATGACGGGTACAGACAAACAGTAGATACAAGTATAGTAGGACAGATTACTTTAGACAACCCTATGCCTTATGCACCAGCAGTGGGAGATACATACACGGTGCGGACTGGTTGCGATAAGACGTTATTCATGTGCAGTGGCGATTATGGCAACGAAGCAAACTTCGGGGGCTTTCATACCATCCCTGAGAATATGGTGATAAAATGATAAATGACAGAGTGCAGAAGTATGTAGGAGTTAAGTATAAACTCAAAGGGGAAACACTAGAGGAGGGCATGGATTGCGTAACTCTATTGATAGCCTATTATAGAGAATTGGGAACCCAGGCACAAGAGCAGTTTCCCGATTATGAGTTTGACGGACATTTTATACTTACCACAGCAAGAAAATTCAATGATGAGATTGCAAAACTTACCGCCGGAGGACATAGGAGAGATAGGATAGAAGACCTAAAGGAAAACGACTTAATATTCTTCTCCATAAGTGGGAAGGATAGAATAGAGTTGGCCGCTGCCTATCTGGGGGATAATAAGTTCTTGTATATGCCTCACGTAGGAAAGAGTTGTATATCTTCCCTCAGTGACTATTGGACGGGGAAGTTTAGATACGGCCTGGAGGTGGTAGGATGCCTGTAACAGCCACCGCTGTAACATATGCCATTATAGGTTGGGTAATTGTCGCTGCCGGAGCCGCTGTAGTTTACGGTATGATGACTGCTCCGAAGTCTGGAGCAGTTGGTGGCGGTAACCTTATTGGTGCGGGTGGTTCTTCTCCACGATATGGATTTGGTGCTCTTCAGAATACAACTACTTCAGAGTTACCTCTTCCGATTCTATACGGCACACTGAAGATGTATGGTAACAATGTTTACCAAAGTGAACCTGGTGCTTCAGTAAAGAGAGCGATTTGTATCTGTATGGGAGAAGTTACAAGTATAACAGATGTTAAAGTAAACGACACTCCAATAGAGGATATTGGAAGTTGTTCCTATACTGCGTACCTAGGAACTGAAACCCAAGACCAAGATGAGAGGTTCGCGGGTAAGTTATACGGTATGAGAAGGTTCGCTTATCTAGCGGTTACTCTTACTGCTGGGAGCAAACTAAAAGGTGGTAACCCCGTTGTATCCTCAACTGTAGCGGGAACGAAAGTACGAACTCCTTATGCAGCACTCAATTGGACCAATACAAAGTACTCCAATAATCCATCCGCTTGCGTATTGGATTTTCTGACTAATCAAAGATATGGATGTGGATTGGGTGACGATGTAATCGACTTCACCAGTTTCTACAATTCATACCTTTACTGTGATGGTCAAGTAGAAGATGGGGATGGAGGGTTAGAGAATAGATTCGAACTGGATATGGTAATTGACTCTCAGAGGTCTCAGTTAGATATCCTAGGTGAGATACTTGCTACCTTTGGAGGGTTCCTAGTGTGGGCCCAAGGTAAACTGTTTCTTAACGTAGAGAAGGAAGAAGTATCAACTCAGGACTTTGATGAAGATACTATCATACAGGATAGTGCGAAGTTCTCAATGACGGGTAAGGATGAGTTCTACAATAGGATAAAGGTTCTCTTCTTAGACCCCGAGAATGAATATACGAAAGTTTACGCCATTGCAGAAGACTTGAATGACCAGGTCTTGAGAAACGACTTAGAGGGAGGACGAGGAGTAGTAGGTACAGAAGTCCAACTTATGGGAATCACCAGACAGAGTCAAGCACTCAGAGTAGCAAACTTCTTTCTGCGAATGTCCCGGGTCGTTGGGGTTAACCTAACATTCAAAACGTCTATCCTAGCTGTACATTGTGAACCCGGAGATGTCATATCTGTAACTTTACCCGATTACAATTGGGATAAGAAGCAATTCAGAATACTGTCTATAGCCGAAATGGATGATGACAATAGGTTGATAGAATGTAGGGAGCACTATGGTACTCTCTATACTGACAGTTATGGAGGGGACTTATCCAACTACACCCGTCCAGTTCTACCATTAACAGATTATGAAACGCAACCTCTTCCAAATCCAACAGACGTGGATGCTAAAGAGACTGTTTATTTCAATCACGATGGTGCAGCTATTTCAGATTTGGAAGTTACTTGGGATGGGATAAAGCAAGGATTTGAATACTTCGATTACTACCAAGTGGAGTTAAGGAAGGTAGGAGATAGTGAATTAGCAAGGTTAGAGGATTACAAAGATGACCCAATCCTCAACCTAGGTTTATTCATCAATGTATGGACATCAGGAGATGATGGATATACAGTGGTAGGGTATACGAAAGATGAGTATATGACTATTCCAGATGTGGAAAGTCAGGCAACCTATATAATCAGAGTTAAGACAGTCTCCACGAGAGACTATATTTCCGATGGTGCGTATTCTGCTAACATCATCACTTTAGGTAAACAAGGTGCCCCAGCAGTTGTTCAGGGACTTACGAATACATTTACGAACGAGATAACACTGGCTTGGACTCCCAATACAGATGTAGACCTGTGGGGATATGAAATACGTACTACTGATGTGACTTGGGCCTCTGGTGATGTTTCTAATCTCGTATTTAGGGGTCAGGCGGATACGTACACAATAATAAGTCCAGGTTCTCGCGCTCCTGGTACTTATTATTGTAGGGCGATAGACAGGAGTGGTAACTACTCGGTCTCTTCGGCCAGTACTACACCTACCAATGCTGCTCCTGCTGCGCCCGTTATAGAACCACTAGTGTGGTTTGGGTTTGCAGAACTAAACTGGGTAGACGTTACAGACCCTGACCTTGTAAGTTACGACATCTACGTATCGAGAAATAACACATGGGGGAGTGGGGATGACTGGTTAGAGTCAAAGGTAGTAGGAACCAGAGCAACAATCCTAGGAGACCCTCCAGTTGCTGGTAGTGGGGATAGTGGAACAAATGACACTCTAACTGCAACAGAGTTAGTAGGTTCTGGAGATAGGAGGTTTGAGGGAGACCAGTTAGCTATAACAAGAGGTACTGGAAGAGGACAAACTAGACAGGTTATAGGATACGATGCAGTCGCAGGAACAATAACAGGAGACACTGTTTGGGATACTAATCCAGATGCTACCTCAGAATGGTTGCTGACCGATAAGAGATGGTACAGAGTTTACGGGGTGGATACTTATGGTAGCGGAGATGCTTCAAACGTTGTATCCGTCGAATATAAGACGCTAACAGCAGACATGTTTGGCGATGAAGTCATAAAAGCCAGAAATCTCTATGCCGGGGAGATACTAACACTGTCTGCTCAAATCAGAGATGCTATCATAAACAACGCTCATATCATTAACCTTTCAGTTACGAAACTAATAGCAGGTACCTTAGCTGCAGGCTCGATAGTCATAAACGAATCGGGAGACATAAGAAGTGACAATTATGTGGAGGGAGTTACTGGATTCAAATTAGACGGTACAGACGGGTTAGAGATTAACTCGGGAACGATATACGGAGCAGGAGTTTCAGACGTAGTAGGAAGGTCACTATTTTGGTATCTTCCAGGGTCTCCCGAGTCTGGGGACAACGCCAGTGGAACTTTCATAATGCCTTTCGACGCTACTATAAAGAGTGCAAGAGGTTATATAGAGAAACCTTCTTCAGGAGACTCAGTCATAGTAGACGTAGACGTTAATGGTTCATCTATCTGGGCGTCCAGTCAGTGGAACAGAATAATACTTCCATCAGGAGATGAAACCCCCGAAACGGTTATCAGAGAAGTATTTGATACAACGACTATCGCATCCGGGGATGAAGTGACTATAGGAGTAGACCAGATAGGTTCGCTCTATGAGGGTGAAGATATTTCAATTCAACTCGACGTGGAGATAGCATAATGCCTTCAAAAGACCTTGTTTATAATCAAGACCTAGTAGTAGTAGAAGGAGGTTCTTTTACTATAGGGGCAATCGCTGATATGAATGATGCTAACGATGCGTCTTATCGGGGCAAGTGGGACGCTCTTGGGGTGACTGCTGGAGGGTCTATATCCTCAATATGTTGGTTTCCCCGTAGTAAGATACAAGAGGTGAAACTAAAGTTTACTTCAGTTGGAGGAGGAAGAAGTGGGGGGTATCGACAATGGGGCATACAATTATACTTTAATGGTGATTGGCAAGACATAATATATGTTGAAACAACTCAGGGGACAACTACAGCAACGTGGATATCAGATGATACTGGATGGTCAGGAGTTACAGGAATGAAAGCGATTGTAGTGGGTCTGGGTAGGGATTTGCAAATTCCCTATAGCACTTCTCAGGGGTACGCTTATATTTATGAAATGCAAGCTTGGGGGGCCCCTGCTGGGGGCTACCACCATATGTTATAACAAACAAGGAGGTAGAGATGGAACAGATTCAAGCAATAGTGGACATGATAATAGCGTATATACCTATAGCGTTAACAGTTGTAGGTACGTTTGCTCTTATCGCAACTAAGACACCGAATAAGGTAGATGATAAGATACTCCAGGTCATACTGGATGTTATCAACTTCCTAGGTGCAAACTTAGGCAAAGCGAAGAACGAAGATGTTTAGCATCAGTGCCATTCTCGGGATACTACATCAAGGTCTTGCGATAGTTCGTAATGCTACAGACCCAGATAAGAAGGATAAGAACTTCAATGTGGGTCTGAAGAAGAATTGGAAGAAGGCTTTGGATGTAGCAGAGGACATCTGTGAACTGATTGATGAACATCAGAACGCATTGCCTGAGAAGGTAAAAAGAAAATATAAAAAACTCAAGAGTAAGTTCAATGATTTGGACTAACGAATAAAAAGTTAAAACTTTTGCGAATAACGCTATCCCTCAATAAACATACGGGGTATAGCGTTTTTTGTTAAAAGAATTCTTCCTTAGGTAGAATTATTTTAATTATTTTCTTGACGAAATCGGATTTATAACATATAATTTATTTATAGATATAAATAGAACTAATAAGTTATAACAAACAAGGGAGGCTGCGATGAGAGAAGTAAAACTAAACGATAGGGAAAAGAAAGCGCTCAGGTTAGTAATTCAAATGGCAGAGAAAGGTACGGGTGGGCAATTTACTTGGAGCGATGAAGTAGTATTAGAGTCATACAAGGTAGAGATGACAAAAGCTCAGATGAGTGGATACTTAGCGATGCTGCAGAGGAAAGGTCTTATAACAATCTATCCTAAGGATAAAAATAGTGATTCGCCAGGAGGTCAAATAGGCGTAGGTCGCTTAGGTGATATGGAAAACTTAGATTCAGTGAAGAAGTATTTATTTACTACTCATCGCAGTGGAGACATCACATGGGTGAACTCATACGAGGGGGAGAAAGAAATAGCACGACTGGATGCGAGACAGGGGAACATAAACGTACTGGTAGAAAACTTTATGCAGATGAACATTGGAAGAGAGGGATGGAATGAGGTAGCGTTAAAGGAGAAGATAGAAGAACTGAGGGAAAGCTATGCGGACGAGAAAAAATACACGGACATGAAACTTTCGAACATGGTGTTGATAAACTGCTAAGGAAAACTAAACTGTGGGGGTGTAATAGCCCCCACGCTAACAAGGAGGGCTGCAAGATGGTAACAAT
>Ga0222673_1000242_pt1 | contig 30141 bp, 30 predicted proteins | sample AntAcemetagen801_FD_179845 | JGI IMG/M metagenome (GOLD analysis project Ga0222673, IMG submission 179845) | Saline water microbial communities from Ace Lake, Antarctica - #801 | ecosystem: Environmental > Aquatic > Non-marine Saline and Alkaline > Saline | place: Antarctica: Ace Lake...
TTATCGTTCTGGAATTTAACGCCTTTAGAACATCATTGCGACTATTGGCAGCTATACCACTATCTCTAACAGGAGTTCTGTGGGGACTCTTCCTAATGGGACAACCACTTTCATTTACTGCCTTCTTAGGAATTATTGCTTTGGCTGGAGTGATTATAAATCACGGTATTCTTCTTCTCGATGCGCTAAATAATCGAAGAGAAGATGAACCTGAATCAACTCCTGAGAGATTAGTACTGGAAACTGCTGTAAGTCGTGTGCGGCCAATTGTGCTAACCACTCTTACTACTGTTATCGGTATGATTCCCCTTACACTTGTTTCTGAGATGTGGGCACCACTAGCCTACACAATCGCTTTTGGATTAATCTATGGAACACTACTAACATTAGTATTCATTCCTTTGCTCTCATACAACCGTGAGTTAAAGGAGAGAGGCTTGAAATAAGCGATACTTGGGTATCATAAAAGCGGCACAGGCGAAGCCTGTGCCGCTTTTATATTCACAGCTTTCAATCATCACTTAGTCAGCTAAATTCGGCTTTGCTGGTTGACGCATTTTTAAGTAGACAATCATTCCATTCACAAATGCAATCACTGCCACCATAAATAATCCATAACCAAATAAAAATACTAGATAAGAAAATTTTGCTACACCAATTGAAATCAGAGCAGTCACAAATCCGAGCGTATACCAAGAACAAGCCTGAATGGCAGGTCCAAAAGAACTTGGCATTATGTGTACTGTCATTAGGTAGGCATTAATAAACAGTACTGCGATCATAGTCCAAATTCCGAGTAGTGGACTAGTAATTACGTTTCCACCAAAAGTTATAATTTCTGTTGAGGCCTTTAAAATTGCAGTAACAAGAATAAGGCCCATCGCAACTCGCAGTATTACATAGACTGGCTGCATCATTTTTCTTTCGGTTGCATCCATATGTCCATCGGCGATGGCAACAAAGAAGCTAGTAATAGCAACGGTCGAAGCACCTACTCCCAGCGAGATAGACATCATTTGAATGACAGCTGACACATTAAAAATAAATTCCATTACCAACATCATAACAGACAGTCCAGCAAATCTTTCTCCCTATTACTGTTCATATCTATTCAGCAATACCACGGTTAACCGCGGTATGTGAACTATTGTAAAACAAAAAGTATTCCATTTAAATGGAATACTTTTTGTTCTATCTTTAATCTGTCCACAAACTATATCAGGACAGTAGCTTTGTTATTACTTATTTCCAAAGTACCTTCTTTAATGGAAAAGGTAGTTGAGTCCTCTTTAGATTGATTTACAACAACTGTACCGGCGCCAAGTGGAGAAATTAAAGCTTCGTGATCAGCTAGAATTGTCATTTCGCCATCAACACCAGGCAGAGTAACAGAGTCCACTTCCCCTTCGAAAGCGAGTCCATCTATTTTTGCAACTGTTAGGTGTAGTTTTTTCATACTGAAATATGAGGTTATTTCACTTCGTCGATACCACCCTTCATGTAAAAAGCCTGCTCAGACTTATCGTCATGCTTGCCGTCGAGGATTTCAGCAAATCCCTTAATTGTTTCTTCAAGAGTCACGTACTTACCAGGAGAACCTGTAAATACTTCGGCCACACTAAACGGCTGACTAAGGAAGCGCTGAATCTTACGGGCTCGGTACACAGCCTGCTTATCATCTTCTGAAAGCTCTTCAATACCAAGAATAGCAATGATGTCCTGCAAGTCTTTGTATCGTTGTAGTACTAATTTCACACCTTGAGCAACACGATAATGCTCCTCACCAACAATGTTTGGGTCAAGGGCAGTTGAGTTACTTTCTAGCGGATCAATAGCTGGATAAATACCCAATGACGCGAGTTGTCGAGAAAGTACCACAGTAGAGTCTAAGTGAGAGAAAGTAGTAGCTGGGGCTGGGTCAGTAAGGTCGTCGGCTGGCACATAGACAGCTTGTACAGAAGTAATTGAACCAGTTTTGGTAGAAGTAATACGCTCCTGCATCTTACCCATTTCCTCTGCTAAAGTAGGCTGATATCCCACAGCTGATGATACACGACCAAGCAGTGAGGAAACTTCCTGTCCGGCTTGAGTGAAGCGGAATACATTGTCCATAAAGAACAAAACGTCTTTACCGCCACCAGAATCACGCAAAGCTTCGGCCATAGTTAGTCCAGTTAGACCAACACGAGCACGCGCTCCTGGCACTTCGTTCATTTGTCCAAAGACCAGTGCGGTTTTATCAAGTACGCCAGACTCTTTCATTTCGTAGTATAGGTCGTTACCTTCACGTACACGCTCACCCACACCTGCAAATACTGAGTACCCACCATGCTCACTAGCTACGTTATTTATAAGCTCTTGAATAAGTACTGTCTTACCTACTCCCGCACCACCAAACAACCCCACTTTACCTCCCTTAATGAATGGAGCTAGAAGGTCAACTGATTTGATACCGGTTTCAAACACCTCAGTACTAGTTGACTGATCAACGAATTTCGGAGCTTCTTGATGAATTGCTCTCTTCTCAGTTCCAGACAAATCCTTACCTTCATCCAAAGTATTACCAAGTACATTGAAAAGTCGGCCAAGTGACTGCTCTCCAACTGGAACAGAAATAGCTGCACCAGTATCTTCAACTTCCATTCCACGCTTAAGACCCTGCGTGTCTTCCATGGCAATCGCTCTCACTCTGTTAAGCCCAACATGTAGAGCCACCTCAAGAGTAAGAACTCTTTCGTCTGTCTTAACAGTTAGAGCGTTTTGCAAAGCTGGCACACCTCCTTCAAAGTAGGCGTCCACAATTGGACCGATTATCTGGGTGATTGTTCCTTTCATAATTTCTAAATAAGTTTGGTAATACTCTTATAATTTGCCTCGATTCTTGAGGACTGTATTCGTGGCACTTGCTTAAAGTACAGCGAATACAATCATCAAGCTATTTCATCGCTTCCACACCAGCTGTTATTTCAGAAACCTCCGCCGTAATAGAAGCTTGTCTCGCCTTGTTGTACTTGATAGTCAAAGCTTTGATTACTTCTTTTGACTTATCAGTGGCGTTTTTCATCGCCACCATTCGAGCGGAATGCTCGCTAGCTTTGCTTTCCAAAAGTGAGTGGAAAATCATTATTTGCACAAGCTTTGGTAGTAAAGACATAAATACTTCATCGACACTTGGTTCGACTGTATAACTATGTGCTGCCAAATCTTCAGTAGTCTCTGAGTATTTTCCTTTCTTTGGAACAATATCTTCAATCATTTTTTCTAAGACTGCTGTGTCCAAAGGTAAAACATCACGTATAACAGGATTCTGTTCAAAAGTAGAAACGAAGCTTTGGTAAGCAACCGAAACTTTCTTATACTCACCTGCTTGATACTTATCCATTACTGCTTGCACTGTTTTTGCAACATCGTCAATTACCACATCGTCGCCTATGTTAGTAAACTCCTCAACTACCTTATACTCCAATCGATTGGAGTATTCCAAAGATTTTCTACCAAAAGCAATAACCTCAACTGAGTCTTTATTTTCAAGTTCCATTTTCAAGGTGGCCTCTTTCAGGACTGAGCTATTCAATGAACCAGCTAAACCTTTATCACTAGTGATGATAATGAAGCAATGCTTTGCGTCTTCCTTAGCGTCGACAGTAAAAAACTGCTTGGCATCCTGACTCTTAGACAAACGATTCAAAATTCGTAAAGCTGCCTCAGCATAAGATTTGCCTGCCAAAGCGCGCTCCTGACTCTTGCGCATTTTTACAGCTGAAACACTCTCCATAGCCTTGGTCACCTGACCAGTTTTTTTAGTTGAGATTATTTTGTTTTTTACTTGTTTTAAGGCCATGATGTTGTGTATTCTAACTTTATTTACGCTATATTGACAAAACTATATAAATATGATATAGTTATATTAATTCCAACAGGAGATAAAATTATGGACATTGTAACCATTTCGTCGGAAGCACCGACGGAATACTATCAGAGAGTGGTCTCTGAGCTGCAGCAACAGCTCCGAGACCACAACTTCTCGAAGTGGGTTCCGGAAGGAACCCACTTCGAGTCCCTCCCTCAGTGGCTTCAGGAAGCCACTGAAAGTCAGGTTCGCCTGGCGCTGGAGGCTCACAAGGAGTTTCTCCAGGTCGCTCGGACGTGCAACCTGTAGGAGCTCATGCGGCGTCAGATTTATCTGACGCCGCTTTTTAATGTTGTTGTTGATAAATACTTCCATACTTACTGTTTACTTAGCCAAAACATACAAACCTTGATGCACCTCTTTGAAATCAACAATCGCCTTGTCGAGCTTAGAAATCAGATCATCAGTGAGTTCCCTACCAGATTCTATTTCGTTGAAAATATCTTGTCTATCTCGCTCGACGAAAGTAAGGAAAGTTTTTTCAATTTCTCTCGTGCTCTCTACTGTCGCCCCCTCATATAGACCTGTGTTTGCTCCATAGATAGATACAACCTGCTTAAAGAATGGCATTGGGTCATTCTGGGCCTGCTTTAGCATCTCTACATACTTGCGACCTGAGTCAATTCTAGCCTTTGTCTCTTCATCCAGATCACTGGCAAACTGCATAAAGGCTTCAAGCTCTCTAAACTGCGCCAACTCCAAACGAATCTTTCCAGAGACCTTCTTCATTGCTTTAGTTTGAGCAGCTGACCCCACACGTGATACTGAGATACCTACGTTTAGAGCTGGGCGAATGCCCTTATTAAACAAATCTCCTTCCAAGAAAATCTGACCATCTGTAATAGAAATTACGTTCGTAGGAATATAAGCGGAAACGTCACCCTCTTGCGTTTCAATGATAGGTAAAGCTGTAATAGACCCTCCACCCAACTTTTCAGATAGTTTAGCAGAACGCTCTAGTAGTCGGGAATGAAGATAGAAAATATCTCCTGGATACGCCTCACGTCCTGGTGGGCGACGTAGAAGTAAAGACATTTGTCGGTAAGCATTAGCGTGTTTTGACAAGTCATCAAATACAATTAATACATCACGTCCCTTTTCCATAAAATACTCACCAATGGCTGCTCCAGCAAAAGGAGCTAGGAACAAAAGCGGTGACGCTTCTGAAGCAGAAGTAGCAACCACAGTTGTATATTCCATTGCCCCTGCTTCTTCTAGTTTAGCAACCAAGCTGGCAGTTTTCGAACGCTTCTGTCCTACGGCTACATAAATACAAATTGGTCTCTTGTCTGCTGGTTCGTGCTTCTGGTTTAGAATCGTATCTATTGCGATAGTCGTCTTTCCAGTACCACGGTCACCAATAATTAATTCTCGTTGTCCACGGCCAATCGGAATCATAGAGTCGATAGCTTTGATACCGGTATGAATCGGCTCATTAACTGCTGAGCGATCCATCACACCATACGCAACACGCTCTATCGGCATGTCTCTGTCCGCCTCAATCTTACTTTTTCCATCTATAGCTTCACCAAGCGGGTTTACTACTCTTCCTACGATTCCCTCTCCTACCGGAATAGAAAGAAGTTTTCCAGTTCGGAGAACTCGCATTCCCTCACGCACACCACTATCCTCACCAAGAATCACCACTTTCACCATGTCTTCTTCTAGGTTGAGGACCAAGCCATATAGAGAGTCTTCCTTCTCTAGAACTTTCTCAAGAGATTCACCATCTCCTGAAGAAAAAACAACCATCTCCATCATCTCTGAATTGCGAAGACCATCTATCTCAGCAATACCGTCTCCAACAGCTGTCACAACCCCCACTTCCTCTGGTGAAGTAGTTGCTTCAAGATTCTCAATCTCTTTTTTTATTTTTTCTACTATAACTGTACTCATAATTTGTCTTGGTGAAGTGATTAATTCTTAGTAACGTTTCTATATAATTTGGTGAGGGCGTTCTTATAACTCTTGTCACTGCGCTGATAATTATGTTCAACCACGAATCCTCCGATAAGGGTTTCGTCTACTAACACAGATGGCTCAGTGTCAGCCCCTAATTTTTCAAGCTCAGCCTTTATAGCCTTAAGTTGTGAATCCAATTCTTTTTCACTAGCAACAAAAACATTTGTACCTGTTGCTTCTGTTTCTAATACACGAAGGACATTTTGTAAGACAATCAAAAGTAAGTTTTGATGACCTCTCTTCAACATAGTACTTCGCACACCTTTAATTACCGCATCAGGCTCTTTGCCAGATTTTAGTAATTCAAGAATTGCTTTAGTATATGTTTCCTTCATTGCTGTGAATGATTACGCTTCTTTTCTTAAGACTCTTTCTGCTGCTAGTACAGCCAACTTAGCAATCTCAGCCTCACTTTCTGCTCTAGCTTTGTCTTTAATTTCATTACCTGCAGATTCAGCGCTTTTCACAATTCCAGCAGCCTTATCTTCAGCGCTAGTAACAATATCAGCTGCCTTTTCTTTGGCATGAACTTCAGACTTAGCAACAACAGCTTCGGCTGTTTTATTAGCCTCACTTACAATAGCTTGCTTTTCCTTACCAGCCTCAGCCTTTGCTGTTGCGGCAGATTCAGCATCAAGAATACCTTGCTTAATTTTCTCCTCTCTTTCGTCAAGAAGCTTTAGTACTGGCTTATATAGGAAGTAAGACAAAATACCCAAAAGCAACACAAAGTTGATTATTTGTACTGTAATGAGTTTTATGTCGATTCCGAAAGCGTGTATTAATTGCTCCATATAACTATAGTAAGGTTAAAATTAAGCGAACTTGATGATAAATGCTACCACTAGGGCAAAGATAGCTAGCGCTTCCACGAACACGATACCTAAAATCATTGTGCTCTGGATCTTGCTTGCTGCTTCAGGATTTCGTCCCATTGCTTCAAGAGCTTTTGAAACCAAGATACCAATACCTAGGCCTGGACCGAAAACACCTACTCCAGCTGCAATTGCCATAGCTAGTGCTTTAATTGCGTCTGCGTCTAGCAACGCGATTTCTTTAGCTACTTCCATTTCTGGTGTCATATGATTGAGATTAATTATTAACGGACAAATATGAGCCAATCGTTACGGGCTCATTCTTGGCCACTAAATTCTAATGCGGCTCTGCTACTGCTAGTTTGATAAATATCAAGGTTAGGAAGGCAAATACTCCAGCCTGAATAAAACCAACAAATACCTCATACCCCATAATCGGTATCGGAAGCAACACGGGGACGAAAAATAGTGCCACTGTTAACAGCGTCTTTCCAGCAAAAATGTTTCCAAATAGACGAAAAGAAAACGATACAATTCTTCCTAATTCACTAATTAACTCAATTATTCCAACCAAAAACTTAATGGGAGAGGAAAAATTGATAAATTTGCTACCATATTTCCATGCACCTAGAGCCACTATACCAGCAAATTCAATTACTATCATACTAATGAAAGCAAAAGCTAACGCAATATTTAGGTCTGTAGCAGGAGGATAGAAGAAAGGTATCAAGTGTTCTTCAGCACCATGTCCTACATAAATACCTATTGAAGCCACACCTGGCAACAACCCAACCCAGTTCATCACTAGTAGGAATAAAAAGATTGTCATCAAAACTGGAAAGTATTTCTTAGCCAAAACGCGACTCTCTAGAGTATCAGCCACATAATCGAACAAACCGCCAATTGTAACCTCAAAGATATTTTGGAGCTTGCCAGGAATAGACTTTAAATTACTTCCCACAAGCACAGCCAAAACAATAAGTAGCACCATAGCCAACCAAGTTGTTAGCAGGGTGGCAGTAATTGGCATATTACCAATATGCCCCACCACATAAGGCGTGAGGTGTACGGAAATGCTTTCGGCTGCATGGGCTGTGTTAATAAGCATAAACTCCATTTGCGGCGATATGGTACCACATTCAGACTGAAAATAAAGCAGTAGCCATGCATAAACATTGACTTATCAAGTGTAAGTAAGTAACATTATGCAACTTCAAGAAATCAAGCTGTAGTCTAGGTTACTTATAAGCAAGAAAGGTTGAAGTCAATCCATCCATTAGCACAAACGATAATTGCAAAGCCCATTAGTTAATGGGCCCGTAGCTCATCTGGTAGAGCGCCTCATTTGCACTGAGGAGGTGGCGGGTTCGAGTCCTGTCGGGTCCACAGAATATAGAAATATGTTGAGGAATAGAAAACTTACTCATTTTGGGTAGGTTTTCTTATTTTGGTATACTCAACAGAATGAATTCTAAGCAAGAGACAATAGAAACATACAATCGAACAGCATCTCAAATGGCAGATAAGTTTAGAGGTATCGGAGCGAGAGTTGAAGACATTAATAGAGCGTTTACATTAACAACCAGACAGAACCCTTCTGTTTTGGAAATTGGATGTGGGGATGGTCGTGACGCTAAGGAAATTAACTCTCATACAGATGCTTATTTAGGTATTGATGTATCAACCTCGATGATTGAGCTGGCACAGGAACTCGTATCAAAAGCTTCATTTGAGGTTGCTGATGTTGAAACATACTCCTTCCCTACTGGACTAGATATAATCTTTTCATTCGCATCCTTACTCCATTCTAATAAAGAGACTGTTGCAAACGTTCTTCATCGAGCGCACTGTAGTCTGAATAAGGAGGGTATTTTCTTTATTTCACTCAAACGAGACGATTACCAGAGTAAGGTGAAAGAGGATGAATTTGGTACCCGCACTTTTTATTTTTACCAACCTGCTGACATAAAAGAGATGCTGGGTAAAAAATACAAGGTTATTTTTGAAGAAGAACAATCATTTCAAAATCAAGATTGGTTTACGATTATATTGCAAAAACAATAGGTCTTAGCTATATTGATAAGGAACAACAACAGGAGAGTGACAGATGGAAATGTTTAAGTACCTTACAGCTCCTTTCGTTCGCTTGTATCACGAGCGCCGAAAGCGGCATTTCAGACTTTCTGCAGACTACGGCATCAGCATCGAGGTAATCGAATTCAAATCGACTCTCGAGAATGCCAGAGGAAAAACTGTCAAGACGTTTTCGTGGCACGAAGCTGATCGTGCAGACCTCGAAGAGTTGGTTGACGGCGAATGGCAACACGTGGCGACATCCCCGAACCCAAGCATCACGATGGATAATTGTGAGCAAGTCTAACGCACCAACACCGCAACCAGCGCCAACGGAAACAGTACCGTGGTGCTGTTTTCATTTACTACAAATCAACAGTCTTGAGGAAATTCGGGCATTCCATTTCAATCTAAGAGGTACCTACCTCTAGAAAGCTGCTCCACATATTGAGGATATGAAAAATTATTCAACAACAACACTTCCATTTACCCAGTTAACGGAGTTAGAGGATAAATCAATCAGAATTGCTTGCCCTCTACTGTCTTTAAGTACTGTAATTGAATGTTTTTCAGCATCATAAACAAAACCAGCACAGAAACTAGACTCTACAGACACTTCAGCGCAATAAAATAATTTGTCATTGCTTGGTGACAACTCATAAGATGATACTGAGAGATGTTTTCCTGGTCCGGAAACGACATCTTTGTCAGTTTTAACGCTAACAACTTTCTCCTTGCCATCAACAATAGCAAACAGTCCGTCTTCTCTATCAATTACATCCTCTATTACAGAGACAGCCTGAATCACTGAGGCTGTTTGCTTTGCAGGTTCGTTGGCGACGATAATATCAGAAACGGCAACACCACCGTTCATACCAAAGGCAATAAACATAGTAGTACCTCCAATAACATATCCGGCAACTGCTGCAATTAACTCACGGTGATTTTCCATAGAAAATTTTATTTATATTTATATAATACCAGTCACAACACTCTCTGTTAAGAAAAGACTGGTGATAGAAAACTATTTGAACCGTCGACGATTTAAAGAATCATTTATCAAGTGAGAGACGAACTCTTCATATGTTGCTCCTACTGCAGCTAGGGCCCTAGGCATGAGAGACTCTTTACTTAAGCCCGGCAAGGTATTTATTTCTAAGAAATAAATACCGTCTTCGGCGACAATAAAATCTGAGCGTGAATATTGTGAAAGACCTAACTCTTCGTGAATTACAGCTGCTAATCTTTCAATTTCTTTTTTAGTCTGACCTTCAAATCTTCCTGGACAAATTTCTGTTGTTCTACCATCGTATTTAGACTGATAATCAAAACATGGTCTATCTGAAGGAGGTACTATTTCTATCGCAGGCAAACTATAAAATTCTTGATTACGAAAATTTTCAATCACTCCACAAGTTGCTTCTGTTCCCTGAATATACTTTTCTACCAAAACCACTTCCTCTGTTTTTGCAAGCTCTTCCAAAACTTTAGCAAGTTCGTAAACACCACTGGCTACAATAGTATTTATAGATGAACCACCAGCTAAAGGCTTAATAACATATTTTGGTCCAAACATATCCTCGATCGAGCTCGCAATACGATTATAGTCATTCGAATCGTCATGCTTAATACGCATATGGGGAGCCATTTTAATGCCAAGATTTTTCAATCTATCTTTGGCATGGAGTTTGTTCATAGCCACAGATGAAGCAAAGGCTCCACTGCCAGTGTACGGTATAGAGTATCTATCTAATTCTCTCTGCAGGGCGCCATCTTCGCCATAAGCGCCATGAAGAGCATTAAAGACTACATCAGCACCTTCTATCGCTTTCCCCGGAAGAAGCTCGTAGCCGCTTTTGTACCAATTACCAGTCTTTGCAATTATGATGTCAGTTGGTTCATATAATTCAGCGTCGAGTGCTGCCAAAACACTAGCTCCAGTTTGAAGAGATATTTCGTGTTCAGCACTTGGGCCACCACGCAAAACTGCAACGCGCAAACGAGTCATTACAGAATATAATAACACGCAAAATCCTATATAAGTTTCAAAGTCACCTTATTAAATCAAAGTTACTGACAATATTACCTCAAAGTTCGTTTAGTTCTTTTTTCGCGATGGAAATTAATACTAAAACGATGTGCCTCGGCGTTTGCGAGCAAAATAGCAGATTCATATTGCTCTCGTAGTTGTCGGTTGGCTAGTATACGGACTGGTCGGTGGCGGTCGTCTTTGACGACCGCCACCACCGGCAAAACTAAATTGTGTGCTTTTAAAATTTTTTCCGCCACATTTTTTTGTGCAGTACTTCCATCCACAACAACAATACTCGGAGTTGGCCACTCTGGATGATTAAACCTTCTTTCCAGTATTTCTTTTAAGGCTCCAGTGTCGTTAGCTTTATCTTGTGTATTTATTTTAAACTTCCTGTATTCACTTTTTCTAGCCTCCCCTCCTTCCACTACTGTCATTACTCCTACCATATCGGTACCTCCTAGATGAGCAACATCATAGGCTTCTATCCGAGCAGTTCTATCATCACGATACGTTCTACTTTCATCTTTTAGCAGCGCTATATCTTGAATATGCTCCAAAGCAAATATTTTCCTCTTTACAATTTCTGCTTCCTCAAATTTTTCTCCTTTTGCATGTGCTGACATTTCAACTCTTAACTCCTTAATTAAGACATCTTTCTTTCCTTCAAAGAAAAGTCTAATTTGTCTAATTGTTTTATTGTAGTCTTTTTTACTTGCATTACTTGGATAAAGTCCTATTTGGCGATTGAAGTCGATTTGACCACGAACAACTTTACTTTTTTCTTCACCAATTGGCTTTTTGGTATCGTAAAACTTAAATAGTCTCCTAATTATTTGCAAGGCTTCTTTAAAAAGCTGTCCGCTGGGAAAAGGACCAAAGTGATATTTGATTTCATTATCTGTATACTTTTCTGTTAAATCCTTTCCTCGTACAACCAATACCCTCGGGTACTCTTCCTTAGTAATAATTAAGTGGTTGTAGCTTTTGTCATCCTTAGAAATAGTATTGTAATGCGGCTTGTGGGTTCTAATTAAATTAGTCTCCATTATCATCGCTTCCAGCACTGAATCCGTTTCCGTGCACTCCACTGTCTTTGCTTCGACGACCATCTTTTCAATCAGAGGTGAGCGTTTTTCACGAATGTCACTAGAAAAATAACTACTCACTCTATTACGCAATGAAGTAGCTCGGCCAATATAAAGAATCTCTTTTCTCTTACCTAAGAAAAAATAAACACCCGGTTGGTCTGGCAGCTTTTTTTTATTTAAATCAGTTTTGTTCACAAGTTACAGCTTATATAAAGTCATCAAACCGCGCAAATCAATGCGCGGCATTTTGTAATGTTGCAGGCAAATTACATGTTTTAGAACTTTTTTCACTTTTGCATAATTGTATGCATTAATGAAAAAAGTTGGTAATTCACCATTGCATTCAGGAGAAATTGATTGTTCTCCACCAGACCTTGGACAATACCACCAAAGCCAAACTGCCTGGAGGATTTCTTGATTTGTTGCAGACTCTTCCAGGGACAGTAAACCCCTGAAGAATTCAAACTTTTTACTGTTGGTCATCATCACGTCCTTTCAACGATGTACTAAGTAGTATCCCTCTAAAAATAGAGTATGCGACATTTTTATCATTTTTAAACCTACTTTTTCAACATTTTCTTCAGGTATTGTCCGGTGAAGGAATCTTTGCACTCAGCCACTTCCTCTGGAGTACCTTTGGCTACCAGTTTTCCACCCTTTTCACCTCCTTCCGGTCCAATGTCTAAAACGTAATCAGACGATTTTATTAAGTCCAGATTGTGTTCAATCACCATCACTGTATGTCCTCGGTTTACCAACTTCTGCAATATCTCTATCAGCTTTTTAACATCATCATAATGCAGACCAATGGTTGGCTCATCAAGTAGATAAATGGTTTTCTGTGTATGTGTTCGATACAGTTCTGAAGCAATTTTCACGCGCTGGGCCTCGCCGCCAGAAAGTGTAGTGGCACTTTGTCCCAATTCAAGATAACTCAACCCTACGTCGAGTAAGGATTTTAGTCGCTCGGCAATAGCTGGTACGTCCTTGAAAAATTCATAAGCCTCTTCTACTGTCATGTGTAGTACCTGATAGATATTTTTCTTTCGGTACGTAACCTCTAAAGTTTCTTTTGTGAAGCGCTTACCGTCACAAACATCGCAAGTCACATAGACAGTTGGCAGAAAGTGCATTTCAACCGCAATCATTCCATTACCCTGACAAGCCTCACAACGTCCCCCTTTTACATTAAAACTAAACCGTCCAGGCTTCCATCCACGCGCCCTCGCCTCACTAGAAGCAGCGAACATATCACGAATATGGGTAAAAGCTCCTGTGTATGTAGCGGGGTTGCTACGAGGAGTACGTCCTATTGGTGACTGATCAATCAAAATTGATCTCCCCAAATACTCCGAGCCTGTAAAGCTGGCAGCGTTGTAGGTATTGGGTGTTCTAAAACGTTTCTCCAAGCGAGACTGCAAGTTTCTATTTAGTATTTCATACATGAAAGTGGATTTTCCAGAGCCAGAAACACCAGTAACTGTTATCAGTCTTCCAAGTGGTATATCTACACTTAAGTTTTTAATATTGAAAGCCTTTCCGCCACGAATCTTTATGGAACCTTTCTCACCTTCTCGTCTTACTGGAACTTCAATTTTCTTATCACCTCTCAGGTAGGCTAAGGTACTAGAACCCGAAGAATCTTTTTTAGAAGAAAGTAAATCAGATAGATAGCCAGAAACGACCACTTCTCCGCCATGCACTCCGGCTCCAGGACCAATATCTACAAGGTAATCGGCAGCGTAGATAGTATCTTCATCATGTTCCACCACTAAAATAGTATTTCCTAGATCACGTAGGTCGGTTAGAGTTTTGATAAGTCTGTCGTTATCACGTTGATGTAGCCCAATAGTTGGCTCATCTAATACGTATAAAGCTCCCACCAGTCCAGAACCAAGCTGACTAGCCAAACGAATACGCTGAGCTTCCCCACCAGACAGAGTATTTGCTCGTCTATCTAAAGTTAAATACTCAATTCCCACATTTTTCATAAACTCTAATCGTTCAATCACCTCCCGCAAGGCTGGCCAAGCAATTTCTTGATCTTTCTTTGACAGTTTTAATTTACCAATAAAATCTGCTGCCTCTTCTACACTCATAGATGTGAAGTCAACAATATTCTTACCAAGGGTTTTGTTGCCCTTCTTGTCTGTTGACTCCCCTCCTAAATAAACTCTAAGGGCTTCTGGTCGAAGGCGAGCACCTTTACAAGAGGGACATTCGTCGCTGTGAAATATACCAATCACACCCAAACCATTACATTCAGGACAAGCGCCGTACGGGGAGTTAAAGGAAAATAATCTAGGCTCTACTTCAGGAAAGGAGGAACCATCAATTGGACAAATAAATTTTGCAGACAATATTCTCTCTTTACCGCCGGGACTTTCAATTTTAACCAAACCATTTGCTTCTGCTAGTGCCAGCTCAATGGCTTCTGACAACCTCTCCCTAGTACCCTTAGGATCAGTTGTGAATTCACTCACATAGATTTCGTCAATCAACACATCAATGTCGTGTCGCTTGGTTTTGGTTAAGGTGATTTTTTCTCTCAACTGTTTAATCTCGCCGTCAATCTTAACCGTTTCATATCCTTTATTTAGCAAATCATAAAGCATTTGGTAATATTCGCCTTTACGGCCCACCACAACTGGAGAAAAAATAGACACCCTGCCTTTAGACACCTCGATACCTAGCACTTTTTCTGACTGCGCGTCTTTAACCTCAGTGTTCTCAATTGAACTTAGTATAAGATTAAGAATTTCATCTTGTGAAAGCTTTTGAATACGCATATCATCATTAATACAGTATGGTTGTCCGACTCGAGCATAGAGTATTCTCAGGTAATCATAAATTTCAGTGATTGTAGCTACAGTTGAACGAGGATTTCGACTTGCTGACTTTTGGTCAATGGAAATAGCCGGCGACAGGCCGATTATTTCATCAACATCTGGTTTTTGGAGTTTGTTTAAAAACTGTCTAGCGTAAGCAGATAATGATTCGATATATCTTCGTTGTCCTTCTGCAAATATTGTATCGAAGGCCAAAGAGGACTTGCCAGATCCAGAAGGACCAGTAATGGCTACCAGCTTACCGCGTGGCATTTTTACATTAATATTTTTGAGATTATGAGTGCGAGCACCTCGCACTTCTATCATATCTGCAACTGTTTTTTCATTCTTTTTATTAGACATATCAACTGCCTCCGGTTGGAGCCGAAGGTAACAATTGCCGCTAGTATAACAGAATATCAATACGTGACCACCAAAATCTAAAGCTCTGTCTCTAAATCAGTATTGGTAGGCGTAGTAGTAGGTTGAGTTTGTCGAGGCTGAGGTTGCGGCTGATTACCAGGCTGAGAATCACTTTTCCTTACCGGTCTCTTTTCCCTATCTTTCACATGAAAATACATGCCAAGTATTATCAAAATCAGGCCAAGTATCACAACTACAATTGAACCAATAATGAGAGCCATTCTGTCGACTAAATACTCTGACTGCTCGGCTTCCGCAACTTCACTGTCTTCACCTGCAGAAACTATAGTATGGTCTTCCCCAACCACCAGCTGCACTCTTTCCCAATTTGTTTCTTGTTTAATATCGTTTTGGGAAACTTCAGCATAAAGAATATACACACCTTCTTTTTGATTATCGGTATTCCAAGTATATTGCCAAAGATTACTTTCCACCTGCTCTGCCAAACCTAAATCGAACAAATTATTACTTACTGCTGAGTTAGCAAAAAGTCTGACTGAATCTGCTTCACTTGTAGCAATACTAAACGTTATTTCATCATTAGTTTGATAAGGAGACTCAGTGATAATCTTTAACGTCGGTTCTGCGTTATCTTCTGTTACCTCCATTGAAAAGTCGGTGTTCTGTATCACAACTTCATCAGAAGTTGTTGCTGTAGATGTGGAAGACTCGTTAGCTGATGTGGTTTCATAAGTATCTGATTCACTTTCAATCACTACCGCTGCCTGCTTAGTAGAAACTTCTGCTATCACTTGGAAATTAGTGGTAGAGGGAAAATCATTTACAAGTGAAAGGGCATTGAAACCTGCCAATAAAGCTCCGGCTATAACAAACGCTATGCCAGTCACTCTAGCAGTACTAATTGCAGCTGTTTCTATATGGATTGGAAATCTGTATGGCGAGAGTAGTACGACGGCCAATCTATTACGCAATGTTATAGAGGTAGGTAGCTTTGGTAGTTCTGGCCGAAGAGGTTTTCTAGTGCTTTTTTTTCTTGGAGCACTAGCCGGTTTCTTCTTTACCTCAGACTTAGAGCTAACCTTGTTAGAGGTCTTAGTTTTAGGAGCTGACTTTTTAGCAGGTGATTTCTTAACGTTCTTTGTACTCTTAGTCGAAGTCGCTTTACGCTGTTTCGTTTCTTTCTCCATTTACTATCATTATACAGAGGACAACAGTTTTTTGTCTGGTCAACTGTAGATAACCTACTTTTTCTTTTTCTCTCCCAAACTTTCTAATACTTTTATTTCATCTCTAAGAATGGCAGCAGTTTCAAAATCGAGAATAGAAACAGACTCTTCCATTGCTCGACGTTTTTCCTTTAAAACTTTATTTGGATTCTTTTTATAGAGCTCCCTATCTACCTGAAGTAGAGTATCGACAGTTTCATCGTGTGCAGACCTAATCTGATCAGCAATGGATTTGATTTCCTTCTTGATAGTTTGCGGTGTAATACCGTGCTTGTCGTTATACTCCAATTGAATTGCTCGCCGACGATCAGTTTCGCTTACGGCATAAGCAATGGCACGAGTCATTTGGTCGGCGTAAAGTACAACTCTACCGTTCACATTTCGCGCCGCTCTACCGATAGTTTGTATAAGGGCAGTTTCACTGCGCAAGAAACCTTCCTTGTCTGCATCTAAAATGGCTACCAGTTCTACCTCCGGCAAGTCCAAACCTTCACGCAGCAAATTCACTCCTACCAAACAGTCAAATTCACCTTTTCTAAAGTCTGTCATTATTTCAATTCGGTCCATAGTACTGACATCACTGTGAATATACTTAGTCTTAATTCCTTTCTCTTGCAAAAAGTCAGTTAAATCCTCAGCCATTTTCTTTGTAAGAGTGGTGGTAAGGACACGAGCACCACGAGAAATAGTTGCAAGAGCGTCATCAATAAAATCTTTAACCTGTCCGGGATAATTTCCTTTTTCATCAATTGGTCGTAATTCAATAGCAGGATCAATTAGACCAGTTGGTCTAATTATTTGTTCAATCATCTGGATCCCTTCTTTTTCAACTTTTTCATACTCAAATTTTCCCGGTGTGGCCGATGTATAAATAGTTTGCCCTACTCTGTCCTCAAACTCTTCAAATTTAAGTGGGCGGTTATCAACTGCGCTCGGTAGCCGAAAACCATAATCTACCAATGTGCTTTTCCTTGATTGGTCACCAGCATACATACCATTTAGTTGTGGGACAGTTACATGCGACTCATCAATAACAGTTAAAAAATCTGCTTCTCCATTGGCTTTGTGTGGGAAGTATGACAATAGCGTATATGGCGCCTCTCCTGGCTTGCGTCGATCGAAGTGGCGAGAATAGTTTTCTATACCATTACAGTAGCCAATCTCCCTCATCAATGCCAAATCGTGGTCGGTTCGTCTCTTTAGTCTTTCTGCTTCTAGGAGCTTTCCTTCTTTTTTAAATTTAGCTAACTGCACTTTTAGCTCAGCTTGTATATCTGCAATTGCTACCTTTCGTTCTTTTTCTGGCGTAACAAAGTGTTTAGCTGGGAACAAATAGAACACTTCAGTCTCTTCAATAATCTCTCTGGTTACAGCATCAATTTTAGTAATACTATTAACAGCACCGTCTTGGAAACCCAACCGGTAAATTACACGTTCGTTGGTTGGCATTATTTCTACAGTATTACCGACAGCGCGAAAATTTCCCGGTGTAAGGTCGGCGTTGGTACGGTCAAAATACATTCCCACAAGAGTGCGAAGTAATTCAGCACGATTAGTCTTAAACCCTTTCTCAATTTTAAGATGGACCTTTTCATATTCAGTCGGTGAACCTAAACCGTAAATACAAGAAACTGACGCCACGATTATCACATCACTACGAGTTAAAAGTGCCTGAGTCGAAGCGTGGCGCAAGCGATCAATCTCTTCATTAATCTGAGCCTCCTTTTCAATATAAGTATCGCTAACTGGCATATACGCCTCCGGCTGATAGTAGTCATAGTATGAAACAAAATAATGAACGGCATTATTAGGAAAGAAGTCTCGATATTCTTGAGCCAGCTGTGCGGCCAAAGTCTTATTATGCGCAATCACCAGTGTGGGCTTTTGTATTTGTTGAATAATATTAGCAGCGGTAAAAGTCTTTCCCGAACCTGTCACACCCAAAAGAGTCTGGTGTCTTTGTCCAGCCTTAATTCCCTTCACCAACTTCTCAATAGCTTGTGGCTGATCGCCAGCTGGTGTTTTGCCTGTACTTATCTCAAATTTCACTGACTGAGTATAACTTTTTAGTATAAATAAAAAAAGCGGTCCGGGCGCCGAAGCGCCCGCCACTATTCTTCTTTAAGAGTTTCGTCCTCCTCATATGGAGGTAATCCAAACTCTTTAGCGAAGTCGTCTTTAAGCTTCGCCCTTTCTTCTTTTATTCTCCGCAACTTTCGCAAGCGCGGAAAAAGCAATTCGCACAACTGCATTTTTCCCCCTTCAAAAAGGTACAAACACAACTATTCCTACAAAGCAGGAAAGAGAAAACAAACCAAGGGCTGCAAAAGCCACTTTGAGCTCTTTATTGCTTTCTTCATGCACCAGCTTTACAAATATTATCATTACGATAATAAATATAAATACAAACACATGGTTCATGTTAATTAGTGATTCATTCACCATCTTCTCCCTTCAAGAACAGAACCTTATTGGCCCATAGCTAAAGTATATGAATATGCAGTAGTCCCTGCCTAGGTCTTGCCTAGGCAGGGAGGAGGTTATGGATCAGCATGCCAACTACAATACCGGCAAGAGCAAGTGCTTGAAAAACAAGCCTGTATGGCTTTTCTTTTATACCCAAGGTCGTAAGAGCAATCGCCAGCGCAAGAATAGAAACTACAATAAGATACAAATCGTTAGTATCCAAAGCGCAAATGTTTAGTAAGTTTAGTTGACACTCAAACATCACCTTCTCCCTTCAAGAACATGGCCTCATTGGCCCATAGCTAAAGTATATTAATATCAAGTAGTGTCAAGCAATTTGTTTTTCTAGCTCGAAAGGATTTTTTCTCTTAGTTTCTTAGTGAAGTTGACTATTGTGTAAAGATTATGGATAGAAGCTAGATGACCACCGAGTATTTCTTGACTACGGAAAAGATGTGCTAAATAAGCTTTGGTGTAGTTTTTACAAACATAGCACTCACAACCCTCATCCACTGGTGAAAAATCTCTTATATATTTATTGTTCATAAGATTAATCTTTACAAACTCCTCCCTGCCTAGGTCTTGCCTAGACAGGGAGGAGGTGTGGTTGTAAATGGTGGCGTTGCGGGCAATTCTAGTTGGAGCCACACAGTCAAAAACATCACAACCCATAGCTACACCAGCTCTAATGTCTTCAGGTTCACCAATACCAAGTAGGTGACGTGGTTTGTTTTTTGGAAGGACTTCATTCACTATCTTTAGCGAATCACCTAAATCATCCTTGCTAAAAGAACCGCCAATTCCAAAACCATCAAAGTCCATCTCCGATAGCACTTCGGCGCTTTCCTTTCTCAAATCTACATGACATCCGCCTTGTACGACTCCAAATATTCCCTGGTTTTTAAGTGCTTCATAGTTTTGCTTGTGGGCCATAACTGAACGCTTCGCCCAACGATGCGTTCTATCCATAGCTTCTTTTTGATACGCATAGTCTGCAGTTGGACTCGTACATTCATCGAAGGCAATAATAATATCAGCGCCGATATTATGCTGAATATCAACTGATCGCTCTGGTGTGAATCTATGCATTGAGCCGTCTATGTGTGAGGTAAAAGTTACCCCATCATCATCAATTACACACAGCTTCCCATGTTGAGTTGCCAGCTCTTTCGAGTAAACATTTAAACCGTCGCTTTCTTGAAACTCCCCTTTCGCAAATTTAGTCACCCCCTTGCCAAAAGCAGCCCCCAGAGAAAAAACCTGAAACCCTCCTGAGTCAGTAATTGTAGGTAGATTCCAGTTGGAAAATTTTTGTAGGCCGCCAGCTTCTTTTATTACATCATCACCTGGTTGGAGAAAGAGATGGTAAGTATTTGCCAAAGCTACCTGAGAACCCACTAGTTCTGTTAGGTCTTCTGGTTTAAGGGATTTTACCGTCCCCTTAGTTCCAACTGTTATAAATGCCGGTGTTTCAATATCTCCGTGAGGCGTAGAAATGACACCAGCCCGACCTAAAGTGCCAGACTGTTCTTTTATCACTTTAAAAGTAACTGGTTTGTCAGCCATTATTTAACCTCTAATAGTTCAATAACAAACACTAGAGTAGCATCACCAGGAATTGGTCCTAAACCTTCTTTTCCGTAGGCCATATCAGAGGGAACAACTAGCACACGTGAACCACCTTCTCTCATCCCCAAAACACCCTCATCCCAACCGGCAATAGCTTTTCCTGCTCCGACTTCAAAAGTAAAAGGTTGACCTTTCTGTTTACTATCTTCAAACTGCTGACCGTTTTGTAGTGTGCCAACATAATGAACAGTTACGGTATCTCCATCATTCACCAACTTTCCGTCGCCAATAACAACATCGTCGATAATTAGTTGGCCAATCTTGCCATCTTTAGTCTTGGACTGATCTAGCGCATTACCGAGAGCTTGAGAATGGTCACCATCATTTGCAACCACAATTGAGGCTGTCTGGTTATTAGAATTAATTTTTGCAATAGTTTCAGGAGCTGAGTCTACGCGAATTAAGAATAAAGCTAAAACCATAAAGACAACACTAAGACTAATGCCAGCTGCTTCGTATTTGTTGATATTCATATGCATATTTATATTACCGTCATACTAGGGCAAACATAGTGGTATTGCAAGCTAGATATGTAAAATGCCCCGCAAAATCATTTTACTTAAAGTTGGATCACTGCGCTCAGCCAATTTCTCTAAAAAAATCTCTTGCTCTTTTCTAGTCATAATTTGTGGTTGTGTATGTGTTTCTGCTGTAGTTACTGGGATAAGTTCAATCGACATATCATTACCAACTAACTGCACAGCAATAGCCAAACCCTCCTCTACCTCGTCACTAAAATATTGATCAAAGATAAAGTTGCCGAGCGAATAGAAAACAGGCACCCCGCTATAAATGGCAATATCTTGAATAACATGTGGATGATGCCCTACTACCAAGTCTGCACCTGATTCTATAAACCAAACAGCATAGCGTTCCTGCTTACTATTATGAACAACTTCGTACTCCTCACCCCAGTGAACAAAGACCACTTGTTTATCACTATAAGAGCTGGCTTCTCTAAATAACTCCTCTACTTCTCTTTTACTCCAATCTTCATTCACCAGATTAATACCAATCAAAGCGATGGTTTGTCCGCTAATGGCTAAATATTCAATATATTCTGTTCCTAGCGAACGTTGATTTCCAAACGAACGTATTCCTACCTCCCCAAGCTTACTTTCGGCATTTTCGAAACCAGCAACACCAAAATCAAAACTATGATTATTAGCTAGGGACACTACGTCAACTCCAGCCTTTTTTAAGGCTGTCAAATACTGACTATCTACTGAAAAAGCAAAAGAAAAAGCGGGCGTAGGCTCATGACTGACCGGCACAGCTGCTTCAAAATTAGCAACCACCAGATTATCCTTTAGCAGGTCTCTTACGCCAAAAAATGGATACTCAGGAGAATATACAGACATATGTCTTTCAACATCTCTAGCAAGCATAATATCGCCCACAAACAGCAATCGTTGATCATCTGTGCCCCAGAAACCACTAAAAACAGCTGCAGCAGGTAGAGGAAAGGTAGAGTAAAAAACAAAGGCAAAAAGTACTGGGGAAACCAGCATAGCCAACCATAGAAAAAAAGAGGTTCCTTTCTGAATTCTCATTACCTCAAACCTAGCCCATGAAAGCTAAAAAATCAATTTTATAATAAGCAAAAACTGCAGCAAGAGTACAAGAAGCAAAAACTATTGTGAGTACCACAATAAGAACAACCTGATTAAGAGCGATTGATTGTTTTTGTTTTGTATATTGTTCTATATCCAAAGAACTAACATCGAGCTTAATTCCAAGCAAGGTCTGTATTTTTTCAGGAGAGTAACGACCAGAGTGATAACCTAATCTTTCCAAAGACTCAGTAGTACTGACGCTAACCTCAACAGCTCCAGCAGCTACAGTTTCTCTTAATATTTTAAGAGCTTTTTTAATATCTTCATCTGACCATTTGGCCTGCTTTAAAAAATCTTCGATTTCTGTATTGTTTGTATCACTGGACAATCCATTCAATGAAAGTATTTTTTCTATGTAGGCTTTTTGCATAATTATTTTATTCTGGCACTGGACCTGATATATGCTGTGAATAAAGCTCCAACAAAACCTTAAACAAACTCACAACAACAGGACCGACAACAAATCCAACTGGCCCAAAAACAACAATACCACCTAAAACGGAAAGCAGAATCAGAAACGGATGGATTACATTTCCTCTACTCATCAGGTAAGGACCAAGTAGATTATCAATTAGACCAACAGCCAATACTCCCCAAATAGCAAGGCCTACAGTATTGAAATAGTCTCCAGTTATAGCGAGATAAGCGACTGCAGGTACAAAAACTATAGATGTACCAATACTTGGAATCAAAGCACCGAAGGCTGCCACAGCTCCAAATAAAATAGCTCTTTCGAAACCGAATATAGCCATACCAATTCCCGTCAATGTACCCTGAATCAAAGCTACTAGTATTGTTCCTGTAGCAACAGAACGAACAGCCTGTCCAAGTCGACGCAAGATAAGTTCATCCTCTGAATCAGGTAAAGGACTAATACGGACCAACTCTTTGGTGAAGGTACGACCATCGCGGAAGAAGTAGAAAGCTCCAATCAGAGAAATGAACAGTGAAAATACAGTAGAAGCTGTACCTGCAAAAATAGTACCTAGGTTTCCAGCAAACCACTGTGCCCCTTGTCGTAAGTATTCAGTTAAGTCTAGTTCAGCACTCGGAATCATTTGTTGTATAACATCTTCCAGATTATTTAGAGAAGCTACTATAGATACATTTGATGAGCCAAGTATTTTATATATAGAAAGTGCTTCACTTAACAATGCTGAAATTAAAAAACCAATTGGTAGAATCACCACTAGAATAACGAGGAAAGTAGTAATCAAAGCGGCTAAACTTGAATTCTGTTTTGGAATATTCTGTCTGATTTTTAGATAAACAGGGTAGCAGATAGTTACTATTACTCCTGAAAGTGCTAAAGCTGAAAGGAAAGGAGAAAACATTTCCCATAATAAAAATGCCACTGCACCCAGTAGTCCAAAGAAGAATACGTATTCAACCACTCGCGAACTCATATCAGAATTGTAGCATTGTTTTTATTTAATACTTTGGGCAAGCGTGTACAAAAGACCGCCAGGCCGTAGGCCTGGCGGTCTTTTTACACTACCAACTAACCCTTAATAAAGAGTTCGAAGTCTTCTGGTGTTTCTCCTGGTTCAGCTTCAATAAGATTCAACTCAACCTTACGTCCCATAAAGAGCGCTTGAAAAGTCGCATCTGCTGATGCCGTTGAACTTACTTTGAAACGTTGCGGGGTCACAACTTGAGTACAGAAATCAGCCTCATTAACAACTGTAAAATCAATTGTAATTTGTTCAGGATAAGATTCTGCCACTATTGACCTCGCTTCCAGCAAATCGCATGGTGTCGGCATCGCAACTTCTCCTGCCACTGTATGCACACCATCTATATAGAAATGCTTAGCATCTATCCTATCAATATTTGAGTAAGCATCCTCTACTTGCTCTTCTTTTTGTGGTGTTGGTGTTTCGTTATTACTTTTCTTTAGAAAAGCAAAAATGAACATACCAACAATAATCAAAACAAATACCACCACTGCAATCAAAACAGCATTGTTACCTTTTTTCTTGGGCATTTGATTGAAAGAATTTCCTTCTTCACGATTTACACTACTATTGTAGTCAGTATTATTGGAATCCATATTTTCAGTAGGTTAATTTATACCTTACCGTCAATTATAACACCAAATTTACTTTATTTTAGAATATTTTTAACGTCCTTAATTTCCTTCTTAATTAGAGCTTCAGACACTTTCATAGCCTGATTTAGGCCATCTACAGCCTCTTTCTCTTTCTTACTTAAACTTTTCTTGCTAGAAATAGATTGTACCTGGTCATATATTTCATTTCGTAAAGCGGTGAATATCTTGGCAGTCTGTTCATGTACTTCTTTCGTTTCCTTTCTCAACATTTCCTCTTCTTTTCTTAGTTCGTCTTTTTCGTAGATAATGTACATAAACTGACCAAAGACCACAAAGATAAAGAACATGAAGATAACATTTTCAGACTCAAGCCAGTCTAGAAGTGGGTAGTTATCATGCATAGTCGGCTTCGGCTTACTCCATCCAGCCTCTACCAAAACCGGCAAAGTATTATCTCTTTCGTTACCTGCCTTATCATAAGCAATCACGCGTACTATATATATTGAGTCCTCTAGATTACTAAATGTATAACCGGATTGTGCACCTTCTGATGAAACCTCTATTACTTGTTGGTGTGGCACGTAAATTTCGTAATGATCAATTCCAGAAAGTGTGTCTGCGGCTTCGAAGTATATTGTTGGAAATTCTCCAACTGCTTGACCCGCCTCAACTTTTATTACAAATGGCTGCGGCGCTATAGTGTCAATTAAAAGTGGTCGATATGATACCTCACCCCAGCCGGCCTCATTTTTAAACTGCACTTGCACATACTGCAAACCATCATTTAGTAAATCTGGATTTACATAAAAACTAACTGTATCAGCTGGATAAGTTTCCAATGGCTCTCCAGTAGTACTAGTTGCAATACCAATAGCTACTTTTGTAATACCTTCGGACACTTCCCAACCGAAGCGGCCAGTAGTGGTGTTATACCAATCTGACTCGATTGGGTAGGTTTCAGAGGAAACAACTGGGGCAGTTGGAGTGGAGTCACTGTTTGATTCCTGTGCAGAAGTAATAATCGGTGTTATTGCTAACACACTAAAAAGGAGCCCGTTTAGGACTACTAGGAACTGTCTACAAAAAGGAACCCTCCTCATGTCTACTATTATTACACAGGCATAGTGATTTACCGGCTGACAATTATCAACAGCTTAAAAATTAATAACACAATTAATTGCGCTATTAATTTTTTAAAAGTTTTCCCCAGTTAAGAGACTAGGATTTGAAATCGTAATGTCTTTAAGTTTTTACCGATGCAATATCGCTCCAAGCTGTCGTATACTGCGGCGAGACAAACTTACTACTAGTCTGCCACTCCTTCCCTTTATTTAACCTTCCCAAAGTAACAGTATTTTTCCCAAAGCGGGTATTTAAACCATCCAAGGTCTCCATTAATTTGTCAGCGCGTGAATTAGCACCAACCTCAGCAAACAAACTTTCTGACCGTGAGGACTTATCGGTTATTAAGGACAGTATAATCCCCGCTTTTTTATAAGGTACATCCTTTTCAAACAGTTGCTCCACTAAATGTCTAGCCTCTTTTAGGAAAACTCTGGTGTCGTCTGTCGGCTCTGGAAGTATCACTTCAAGCGTTCCTCCTCGAAGTGACCAATCACTATGCCTACTTGGTTTTATTAAAACTCGCAAAGATTGAGCTAGAGCGCCTTCACTTCTTAACTCTTCTACAGCATGTGAAATATGGTAAGCAACAGAATCTTCCAGCACCGCTATTTTTGTTGTTGTTTTGGAAAAAGAACGAGTACTCATAATACTGTGCTGTAAATCTGTCGTTACTTCTAACTTTGAAACTGAAATTTCATTTAATTCTGAGAGAAGCCTGACACCAGCCACACCAAAAAGATTTTCTATTTGCGAACGATCAACTGACAAAAAATCGGCAACTGTTTTAATGTTGTGAGAATGACACTTAGCAGCAGTTTTGCCACCAATTCCCCATATTTCATCAATTGCCACTTCTTTTGTATAAGCTTTCCATACATCATCTGCCAAGAAACAGATGCCGCTACCTCTTTTTTCTTTTTTACTAGCACACTTAGCAATGGTTTTGGTTTTGGCTACACCAATGGACACTGGCATCCCGACTTTTCTTTCTATGGTCGCCTTTATTTCTTTGAGTGTGCTTTCTACATCTTCTGCTCTCGTGTCTATTTTAAAAAATGCTTCGTCGATTGAATATTGTTCTACAGCACCCACTTCTTGTTTTAACACCTCCATTACGCGCCTAGATACATCACGGTAAAGTTGAAAGTTGGACGAAAAAATTGCAACGTTAGCTTTTCCAAAATCTTGCCGTACTTTGAAATGTGGCACTCCCATCGGGATTCCTAAATCTTTAACTTCTTGCGAGCGCGCAACTACGCAACCATCATTGCTAGAGAGAACAACAGTTGGTCGGTTTTGTAAATCCGGGCGAAACAAGCGCTCGCAAGATACAAAGAAATTATTACAATCCAGTAATCCTATATAGGTCATACTCTAATAATACAATAGAAAAATACTTTACTTAAAATATGAGTTGGGTTGTCTGTTGCTATAGCAACAGACAACGAGCCGGCGAATTCATTCGCCGGCTTTTATACCACACTTCTATTGCTCAAATTGACGAACAGAGCCAACGACCGCTCCCCAGACATAACAATCATCATTTTCATTTATATTGATCGGCTCGTAGTCGGGATTTTCTGAAGCCAAAACGTGTGTATCACCTTGTTTTTTAAGCCTCTTAACTACTAGTTCTCCAAATACAGCAGCAACCACAATCATTTTATCTTTTATCTCTACTGCTCTATCAACCACTAAAACATCTCCAGAGAAAATATGAGCCCCTTCCATAGAATTACCTTCCACTCGTACAAAAAAGGTTGAAGCGGGATTTTTAACTACCAAGTCATTAATATCCAACGCGGTTTCCACCAAATCATCTGCTGGCGCTGGAAAGCCTGCGGCTGGTTGGGAGGCAAAAAGCGATAGCTTTTTGCCTCCCCCTTCTACCGCCGACATTATATCTTTAATTTTAAGTGCTTCCATATTTATACAATTACCACCCCACCAATCATATACAAATGAACCTGCAATAGAACATACATAAGCATTAACAGACCAACTCCATAACCAATTTGCATTGGACGTTGATGACGAATTTCAATCAAAATAGACATAATTAAACAAGTCACTACAAACAAACCAAGCAAAAGATATATTGTTTGTAGTATCAGTTTAGGTTGAGTAGCAAACCCAAGCCAGCTTGCAGTTGATTCGTTAGTTCCACCAATCTCCTTGTCTTCAAAATAAGCTGGAACAGCTCCGGTAGAAGTACTTATATGGTTTGTGGAAATAACTGTATGGTCTTCGTTTGCCTGAATTGTATGAGTTGTTTTGGTAACAACAGGAGGATTCTCAACAACCTCAGGTAGAGACTCAACAGAAACCTGCTCTCCTGCTACCTGCTCTTGGTTACTATTTCCTAAATTGGCTTCTTCTGACGATACTGGACGCTCAATAGAAAAAGGTTCGAGCGCTTGTTCTAAGTCAGCAGCAGATGCGGCTGGCGTGCCAAAAAGCTGCACCACAAAAATCGTATCGTATCCTTCGTAAGTACCACGCGCAGACCCGACACCAATTTCACGATAATTAGCATTAAGAATATTATCTCGGTGAGTGGGAGAATTTAACCAAGCAGTCACCACATCTTCAGAATCTGTGAAATGTACAGCCAGGTTTTCTCCAGCATGAACATAATTGTATCCAACATCTTTAAACCAATACCAAGGATTAACACCAGCAGGACTAGTGTGGGAAAAATATCCAAGCTTTGCCATATCTTCGGCCTTCTCTTGAGCAGCTATATCCAACAGGTCGTTTCTTTGCAATTCCACCAAAGCGTCATCAGCACGAGCAATATTAGTTTCACTCACAATCACTGCTGGCAAAACAGTGGAAACTAACCAATCTGAACTAATCCAGAGAAAAGATTGGATGTTAGAAATAGCAAAAGTAAGTAATATCAAAATTGCCATACCAACTACCGCACTTTTTTGTAAAACGTGAGGGTTATAGTCGTTCTCTTTATTAGGTATGAATTGGTGCTTTATTGGTTGCATTATTACTATCAGTATATCACTTTAAGCTATAGGATTAGTCTTTTATGCTAAATTAGTGCACACTACTAGAAATTAAGCAGAGTCACATGTCAGAAACAATTCGTATAAATAAATATCTCGCAGATCAGGGCCTATGCTCAAGACGCGAAGCTGATACCTTTATTGAAAAAGGTAAGGTATTTGTTAATGGGAAAAAGGCCACTTTAGGACAACAAGTGAACGAAACTGACAAAGTTGAAGTAAACGGCTTAAAGGATTCTCCAAAACTATATCTCGCCTACTATAAAGGACGAGGTGTAATTACTCACTCTCCTGCTGAGCACGAGACAGACATTATGACGAAACTCCTCACAGACTATCCAAACCAAAGTGACCTAAAAAGAGTGGCTCCTGTAGGTCGTCTCGATAAAGATTCGGAAGGTCTTATTATTCTTACCAATGACGGTCGTGTCACAGCGCCCCTACTAGATCCTGAGACTAAACACGAAAAGGAATATCACGTAACCGTGGATAAAACATTTAATAATTTCTTTATTAGACACATGTCTCAAGGTGTAGACATCGAAGGTTATAAAACAAAACCAGCCGAAGTTACTCCTACAAATTCCACCACCAAAAAAAGTTTTGTAATTATTCTAACTGAAGGAAAGAAACATCAAATTCGACGAATGTGCGCTGCTCTTGGTTATCAAGTTCAAAGTCTAAAAAGACTACGGGTAATGAATATTGAGCTGGGCAAACTAAAGCCAAATCAGTATCGTGCCTTGAAAGGTATTGAATTGATGGAATTTCTTAAAGAACTTGGAATTAAATAACCCGAGCAACTCGCCAAAAACTAACAATCTGTCTAAGTAATTTTGTACGATTAAAACTACAGTTGTAGTTTTAATCGTACAAAATGCGAAGAAAGACGCTCTAAATAGTCCAATCGATTGGACTATTTAGGGCGTTTTTCTTTGTCAACCTATCATTTGTTGTTTTAAGAACCCGCCGCTTACTCATCTGTACAGGCTGCAAATTCACAATCTGGGCCAGTACGACCAACAGCACTACCATCTGGACATAACTTTGCCTCCGCTGTGCAAGCTATTAAGTTTTCATTCTCGCGTACCGCCTTATCGTTGCCAAACGTTAAATCAAACTGCGTATAGGCATAATATGCAAATGCAACTGCGGAGATAAGAATAATTATGAATTTAAGCATAGAATAATTTACTACCTTTCAAACTGGCGACGTAGATACTCTTCAAGCATATCGGCTGGACTTCCCCATAAAGTATTAGTAGGACTTTCCATATATAGCCAAATTTTATAGAAAACTTCTGCCAACTCGTCATTGTAGTCTAGATTAGTTAAACAAGTATCAAGCTTATACGATTCCCCATCTAGCGAAACTTTGTATTCATAATCAATGCCATCGGCAGCAGAGACACAACTTTTATTATTTACTGGCTGACTTAGTGATTCTAAAGAAGCTCTATACATAGCATCACGAACCTCATTCAATAGTGACCCAGACAGTTTTCCTTCCACCACGTCAAGAGAATTGGCTCCCGTACCACCTTCGACAAAACTATATGAACCATCGGCAAGTAAACGAAATGAAGGTTGGATATAATCCTTAGTATGAAAGCCACCATAAGCTTGACCAATCACACTAAAATCAGAAGCTGACATCTCGTCTTTACTTAGGCCCTCTGGTGCATATACTGGTTTAAAAGCTGACACATATATATAGGCACCGATAAATACACCCGTAACAAAAGTGAGAGCAAGTAAAAACATATCTTCTTTAGACATACCTACTATTCTAGCAAATGTTTAACAAAAACCTTGTATAAGGTATGATGACTGCCACAAACGGAGGGTTCGCATAGTGGTCTAGTGCGCCGCCTTGGAAAGGCGGTAAGGGGGAAACCCCTTCAGGAGTTC
>Ga0222673_1000246_pt1 | contig 29830 bp, 32 predicted proteins | sample AntAcemetagen801_FD_179845 | JGI IMG/M metagenome (GOLD analysis project Ga0222673, IMG submission 179845) | Saline water microbial communities from Ace Lake, Antarctica - #801 | ecosystem: Environmental > Aquatic > Non-marine Saline and Alkaline > Saline | place: Antarctica: Ace Lake...
GAATCAAATGTGAATGCAAAAATAGTATTTCCAAAAAATAGAAAGGTGAGTACTATAAAAAAATTTTGTAGTAATAGTTTTCGTTTCACAAACTAATTTTACAACGAAACGGCGGTAACTGTTAATGAAGCGCTATAGTCTCCTGGAGTTATAAATATGCCACTACCAATTTCTGCCTGCAGTTCAACCGTTGTAGTTGCTCCTGTCGGAGCATTTTGAGAATTACTTGATGCAATAATTTGATCTGAAGTAGTGAAACCAAACCAACAAGAATCTGTACCAGTACCACCACCTGTGTTACAAGCAAACCCATCATCTTTAAAAAAATCGACAATGTTCGCTCCAGAAACACTATACCCAAAAGCAGCTTCTGTAGATGGAACATTCCAGATTAAATCTGGATTAGCTCCAACTGGAGTGTAATTAGCAATAACATCACCCGATACAGTTTGCATTGTTGGATTTGTAGAACTCAAAATAGATAATTCATAACCACTAGAGTTGTTCGTTTCTACATTCCAGCTAATTGTAGAAGTGCTTGTTCCACCAGTAAAACCACTTATTGCAGACAAAGTAACATCAATTGGTGATGTTACTGCAATATACGTATCAGCAACCTGAGGTTGCTGTTGAAAACCAGCAACGGCAATTTCATAATTTGAACTTTCGCTTCTGCCTGAAATTGCTTGCCCGATTGAATCGGTAACACCAAAATTTGAACTTTCGCTTAATCCTCCGCCAACATTCAAACTATCGCGTTCAATTTTATAATTAGCACTTTCACGAATTTGACCTAAAGATATTACAGGAAGAATAATCAGCAGCAGCAAAGTTACGTGCACAAAGTTTTTCTTTTGTTCAACTATTTTTTTAATACTGTTCATGTGAACAAGTGTGTTACTTCTTTCTTACTACTGTAAAGCGTTTTGAAAGCTTTGAAGAAACTGCTACAACTAGAATAATTAAGATAATCAATGGAAGCACTATATTCCACGGAATAACCCAAAACGATATTTGTTGTTGGTGTGTACTTAATCTTTCATCACCATATCCCTTATGTATATCTAGTACTGCAGTATATCTTCCTAATGAAAACGAGCTTGGCCATGCAATTTGCTGATATCTAATTGAATCTGGAAGTGAGAAAAACCCGTTAATAGGAAGTCGCTCTATTTCTTTACCAAAAATATTTTTTACGACGATTTGTCCATAATGCACCAGGTGAACATTACCCATGTTCTCAACCGCCAACTCAAAGCCCAATGGATGTTGTGAATATAATTTTTTATCTTCCCCCAACGTCTTAAAGAGTTCTAAATTACTCTCTTCAATTAAATCTCCATCAACTCGAACAAGAAACAACGAGCCAAGTCGGGTAACTATTTCGGTTCCAGGAGCATCGTTAAGACTGTCTCTTTCACCAGGATCTTCTGCTGAAATAATCACAGCACCATAGTAGCCTCGTGGTGCAGCGTCTTCAGGCAAAGCAACAGTAATAGGAATTGTAATTCGCTCTCCAGAACTAAGCGTAAATACTGAGACGTCAGGAGTGACAAAGTTCTTAAGTGAGTATGGACCTACCTCATCCCCTAAAAGTTTTACTTGTTGCTCTCTATCTGTAGAACCAACAAAGTCCTCAATTTGAATTTTAAATTCTAAAGTTTTTTCTGTTCGGTTAGTAATTGAAATTTTTTCTCTTTGCGTTTCACCTGGAACAGCAAGTACCTCGTGCTTTGCGGGTTCTAACACAAAGTCGTTTTGTCCGGCAGCTCCAACGAATTGGCGTGTAACTTGAGCACTGGCTGTATTTGCTGCAAGGAACAGTAAAACTAATGTAAATAGTACAGCTACAAAAGTGCTACAGCGATACTTTTTTTTGAATAATCATGAATAATGTTATTTTTGATAAGTCTTATAATTAGTATCTCTATTATTCCATAAATAAAAAAACCTGCATTACCGCAGGTTTTCAAATGTCTTAATACAAGAAGGTTTATAGCGTTGTTGCTGTTGCTGTAATTGTTGCAGTATAAGTTCCAGCAGGGGTGAAAACACCATTTTGACCTGCCGCAAAACAAATTCTAGTATCAACACCATCTGTTGTTGTTGTTGCCGCACGAGATGCAAGAACTTGATCAGACGTTTCAAAACCTAAAAACATAAGGTTTGTATTAATTGTAGATGAAGATACTCCTACATCACAAGCAGTTTGACCTGAAGCTCCATACTGGTCGGTATTAATATTCTCTACATCTGCGCCAATTCCAGAAAATCCAAACTCAAATTTTCCGGCATCAACAGCAAAAGCATCAGGCTCTCCAGATGTTGTTTCTGTATAGTCATCAAAACTATTACTTCCACTTACCATTGCTGGTGCAGTAGAAGCCTTAACTGCTAGTTCATATCCAGCTGGAGCGTTTGTTTTAACATTCCATACTGCCCATCCAGTAGATGAGTTTGCGCTAATCCCCATAGTCGACATTGTTACATCAGCAGGTGACGTAATTGAAATTCCATCATCAACGGTAAGGTTAACAATAATTATGTCGTCATCAGAAACCTGTGCGCCAACAGAAGCTGGCTCTAAGAAAGCGTAACCAAAAAAGGCTACTGCTACTACCATTATACTTGTTGTAATTTTTTGTATCATATTTTTTTGAAAGACATTATAAAGTTCAAAGCCGAAACCGACCTTGCTACCACTCAATTTTCCTATATATTGACTGAATATCCTAATAAAAACCGTGGAAAACTTTGTAACGATTGATTACTACTCAGATGTTCCGCTAATTTGTTCACTCAATAAATTAAGTCTTCGTTCTATTGCAAGATTATTTCCATTAAGCTTTATTGCCTGCTGAAGAATCTTTTGAGCATCTTTAAATCGCGACTGTGATTCTAGAATATCAGAAATTTCAAGTAAAACTGCAGTGCTGTCGAACCCTATTTCATCTAACTTGTTTAATGTCTTAATTGCAACGTTCGTGCTTCCACTATTTAATTGCTCATCAGCTAAAAGTATAATTACCTCAGGATTATAAGGATTATATAATAAGGCGTTGTTCAACAACCGAACAGCTACATTGTTATTTCCTCGTGTCTTCTCAAACTGAATATTGTAAACAAGACCTTGTAAATAATCAGGACGTATTTCTAACATCTTATCTAGCGCCGCTCTAACTTGCAGAAAATCATTCCTAACAAATTCCATTTTTGCTACTTCCAAATATATTGGCGGATAATCTGGCTTTAATGAAAGTGCTATTCCGTAACTTTTCTTAGCTTCTGCATATGCAAGGTTGGCAACATCATCTTCTGAGAGAACCATTAATGAACGGTAAAAGTTTCCTACATCAACATATGTATAGTAATTATTTGGATCAAAAAGCAAAGATGCTTTATAAAGACGATTAATCTCTGTAATTAATGCTGAGATTTTTTCAGTTTCGCTTGTCTCACCATTCAAAACAATCATCTCAAGTTGCTTCTCTAGTAATAACGCTTTCGACCGATAATACGTATCTACACCATACATATCTGAAGCTCTGTCTACATACTCGATAGACCGTTCGACGTCTTCTTGAGTTATTTCGTCGACTAAAAGCAAACGAGATTTTTGAAATATAAATTCAGCAGAAACTTTTTGCGCACCCTCAATAACTAAAAAGACTAAGATTATGGCAAGCAACGCTGTCACAATATTTGTTACAACAGTGGTTGACGCAAGTTTAGATACTTCAATTTTTTTTGATAGAAGTAACTCCTGCTGATAACTTATAGCGAGCAAAATAGCAATAAATAGTGAACTAAACACTAGTATTGTTGATGAAGGAATGTACACAAGCGAGGCCACGAACAAATTAAGCGATACTATTGCTGAAGCAAACACAACAGTATGTTGGTACGATTTAGAATATAGTTTTTGTTTATATGATAGTGCCAGTAAAAATAAAATACCCAATGGCACAGCAAACCACGGCAATGAACCAACCACACCAACTGTTGTCGGTAACGTTGTTACATAACTATATCCATATCTAAAATCTCGTTGCCAATATGCATTAGGTAGCAGTGCTTCCTTAAACATTTCAGGGATTTTATTTTCAAATTGAGCTGGACCAACACCCACAATAGGATTATTTTGTAATGCTTTTTTTGCAACTATAAGTGTCTCCTCTAAACCTAATCTTTTTTCATTAACAACATAGGTATTATTGACTGCAAGCGAATGTATATAATTTCCACTAAGTAACGTAACAATTCCCAAAAGTAGCATTCCAATTGCAGCAAAATGAAATTTTCGTTTTGTTAAGAAGTAAAACACAACAACCAACAAAGATGTTGCAGACATTTGTACCCACAAAAATGGTGGAGCAATAAGAAGCAGTAAAAAAACATTAAGACCAAATACTACCCAAGCAACTATCTTCACTAGTTTCTGCATCTTCTCTTGAATAGTAATAAAGAAAGCCAGGCAAACAATAATAAAATTATAAATCGCAAGACTAGTCCATGTACCAAGCAATGTTTGTAGAATTCCAACATTCAAACTAACGCCAAAGAAGCTTAGTACAATTAATGTTACGTGAAACAAACTAGAGATAAGCGATGTTGCAAAAAGAGCAAAAACAATTTTTGCGACAAACGTTTTATCTTTTACTACATGTAGAAAAACTAAGTAACCATATATAAAGTAGGAAATGACACTATAGACACTATCTATCGCAAAGTCTCTTCCCCAAACCGATGTAAAAATATTTTGCGAGAAAAATGCTGAAATTATATACGTAACAAGAGCCAACAAAAGTAAACAAGAAAGAATATCAAAAGTAACAAACACTACTTTTTTCTTTTTAAGCGCGAATGCAATTAAGTAAGCAATTGCAGCGAGAGAAGTTGCGATGCAAAAGAACGATAATTTAGCAGACTCTAAACTTAAGAAGCTTTCTTGGAAATAAAGCACTGGCAACAAAGCAGTAATTAATAATACCAAAACACCCGACAAAGAATTAAAAAATGACGCAATTCCAATACTACGTGTTGCGCTTACTGCTTTAGTTTTCTTAGTTTCTGAAACTTTTTTATTTATAATTGCTTTTTCTTCTTGTTTTGAATTTACTTTTTTCATTACATAAATTGTATCATGCAACAAAAAAAACTAATTAATTTCTTCCCAACTAACAATTTCATATTGATCTGATGTGAGGGGAAATTCTGGAGGCGGACCATAAAGCAAATTAGCGTCGTACGTGATATTTCTAGTTTCGTAGCCTGAATTATCGGTGTACGCAAATCCATATCGTTCATTAGTAGCAATCATTCCATACAAGTCTAGTTGGTTTCTATCATCATACGGAGAACAACCACTTTCATAATAAAATCTTCCCACTCTTCCTTTTTGTGCAACAAGTGCTGCATCAATTTCTAAATTATCTTCACTGTATAGCCCGGTATTAATATTTTTTTGGGCGATTAGTGCTATCGCGTCAGTTCCATCTTCATTTGTATATCGTAAACTATTATTTACAGTAATGCTTTTTCTGTTTGCAGGAGAATCTGGAAAACGAGCTGCAACAATTGTTAAACGTGCATCATCAATAACTCCTTCTACCCAAATATCATCCTCAAAAAACATAACGCCATTTTCTGGAAAATCATAGGTACCCAATGAACGTGTTCTGCGAACACTCCATGTTCCCCAGTCTTCTTGCCACCATGGTTCACTACACCACCAACTAGGACTATACAACGAATTAACTCTGTACAAATCAAACGTTCCGTTTGATTTTAATTCAACCAAGTACCCCTGCCTTCCTGAATCACTAAAATACAACCCTTCGGATTCTTGCGCTTTTTCTTTTAGGGCAGAAATGTCTGCTGTAATTCCATCAAAGTCGATTGCTGGAGTACCAACCTGTCTTCCTGCCTCAAATACATCATTACGATCCTGAAACGCATTTGGAGGAAGCGGGTCTGTAGGAGAAACATGTGTATGAACAGCCCATTCGAGTGAGCCTCCGTGGTCTGGATCGTCGTATGTGTCTAATGCACTTGAAATAACGTTGTGAGCTAAACCATCAAAACGAACCCCGTCGTTTGAGTGAATTGGGCCGAATACTTCTGTTCCTTCACCAAATCGCATATCATCATTTGCTGCAAAAGCATATTTTGCAAAAGACGGTTTTGCTAATTTTGCTCGAATTGTTTTTGTAGATGAGGCTGCTAAATAAGTTCCTGTAGACTCAATTATCACCATTGTTGAACCATTTTCTGGAGGAGTAATTTGTAAAGAAAATTCACCTATTTTTTCTCCGTCTTTATTATTGAAATCCATAACATATGGCCCGGCTTCTCCTGTTCCATTAGTAAAATCGGTAGGTGCGTGGGCTAAGTGCCAACGGTAATAATCGATTCCCGCTTCTGCAATATGAAATGTTATTTCTTTTTCTAAAACCTTTCGAGTCGATTTATAGCTTACTGCAAACCAACCCGAAATTGCCATAACAATAGCAGAAGCTATCAATCCAAAAATTACAATATTAAGTAATATAATACCTCGCGTTGTAGTAGTATTTTTTTGGTTTTTATTCTGACTCATAATTATCTTTAAGATTTCTTATTGTTGCCTGCGTGGTAATGGTCATTAAACTTGGAGCACGATTTGGATTTGAATCAATCGTTAAGTCAATTCTAACAAGACGAACATCTGAAGTTGTTACCGGCTGAGGAAGTGCATTTATTGTAGACGAGCCATAATAGCTTGAATCGAAATAGGTAAATATTGTTGAGGTTGCAACGACATGTTGAATAACCTTAACAACAGATTCGTCGTCTTCGTTATATACTGCAGGATTTCCACTAGAAACAATTACAGCTTTTTTGAAATCGGTGCCCTCTAAATAGTATCTAATTTTTTCTCGGCTTCCATCGCTATCGATATCTGTATAAAACGCAAATGTCGAAGTTCCAGCAGTATCAATTGCAAACGAACCTTGATCTGAAGGTTGCGCTCTTCTTACCTCACTTACAAATGGGCGCAACACTTTTCGCGCTTCTCCAACATTAGTAATACTTGTTTGTAAAACACTATTGAAGAAGAAAACGTCTCTCGTAAATGAGCCAATTCCCACAACGATAAAACCAAAAAGTATAAGAGCTACCATGAGCTCAATTAAAGTGAATCCTTTGCTTGTATGAATTTTTTTTCTAGAAAAATACATACAATTTTAGAATGGATTAAGTGTTACGGTAAGTGTCTGCCAATTTTCTGTAAACTGCATATTTTGAAATGTCTCTGTTTCATAACCATCTCGAGATACTGTAATGTCATAACTTCCACCCGATAATCCTCCAAAATAAGCTTGTCCTACTGGAGTACAGTCGTTTGCGAACGTCACCCATACTCTAGAAATATTAGGGGTGTAATTAGTATCATCAGTTTCTAGAAATGTTCTGTACCTGAAATACTGATCGCCGTCATGAACATCACTTAATGCTGTTCCTGGAATTGTGTAATAGGTACTTCCTGTTCCATCCGGACCTTTATAGCTCCACGTTAGTGGTTCATCTAATGTTTCATTAGAAGCGATTTGAAATTGCACTGGTGTTGCACCAGTTTCTGCAGGCTGGTCGTTTGGTAACCATTCCAATGCTAAGAAGTTTGTTGTTGTTCCAACATCAAAGGTAGATGAAAGCAAAAAACCAGCAGTATCATAAGTTCCACCAAGTTCTTCTAATCTAAATGTTCCTGCAGGAGTAATCGTGTCGATATCTCCATTATCACTTAAATATCGTGATTCATCGGTAAAGTTCGATTGACCATCACCTCCCGACCAATCTCTTTGCTCTAAATAGCCGCTACCAGTTGTGGCAGTTAACATAGTTCCCGCAAGCTCAAACGTTATTAACGCATCAGAAAGCAACTGATCGTTTGAGCCATCACGTACCGTAACCAAAACAGCATTAGGATTGCTTGGCCCGATAATTAAATCAACATTTTGTAGTCCGTCAGGGTTTACGGCAAAAGGAATACTTGGATTAGCGCCAAGTAAATGCTTTCCAGGCTCTGTAATTGTTATTGTATAGGTATCCCATTCAACATCTGTAAGTGAACGTTCTCCAAAGCTATTAGTACTAACATCGCTGTTGTATTTATAGGTATTAACGCCGATGGTTTTTTCGCCACGAACATTAAAATCAACAGAACCGACAGATGAACATGCATTATTTTTTGTTGTAAAATTTACCGTTGCAAGCTGATCGATAGCAAAACTAATTTCAGTTACTTGGCCTGAAACAACATTGGCGTGCGGTTTATCTGGCACAGGGTTCGTCACATCACCAATCGCATACGTCCGTTGCGATGAAAATCCATTCTTGTATGCAGTAATTTCATATGCCCCAGAACCTGGGTAAGCATCAATGATTTGCAGTATTCCATTAGCATTTGTTACATCGTCGATAACTATTGGTGTAGAAGTTTGGTTGTTTTCAATATGAACATTTGCGCCGGCCAAGGGTTGTCCGTTTGCGTCAAACACATTAATGAAAAGTGCTCCGTTGTTTCCTGAAGACTCAAGTGCAAGCGGTGCAATCCAAGTTGAATAAGTTACCGATCTAAAATCACCAGGACACGTATCGCAAGAAATTTCTATTTCAACCAACTTATTATCTGCAGGAGAAGTATCGTTTGGTGTTCCACCAATTGTTCCATCAAACGCTTGATCGATATTACGAATTGTTGAAATAACGGTGAAATTATAATTATCTCTACTCAGTTGTTGTTCTCGCGGAACAACCCCGCTTGGAATAGCATTTTCAATTCCAACATCTCCATACGGTAAATTTCTAATGATTTCAATTTGCTCTGTTGCAAGATTTGCTGCAGCAGTTCGAGCACGCAAAATTTGGTTTGCCTGAAAAATTTTAGATAAACCAATCCAAGACGAAGTGGCGATAATTGCAAAAATAGTTATAGCCACGACGGTTTCAATAAGTGTAAAACCACTTTTGTGAGCGCGTGAGCCAATAGAAAAAAATACTCGCATTACTCACATTGTACCTTGTTTCTTAAGCTATATAAAAGAAAATATTTCCCTGTTGGGAAATTTAGCCACGAATGACTTGAACCACACCCTCGAAGGGAGTGCCGCTAAGCAGTTCTCCGAGGATTTCACCGATACCCTGATGATTTTTCTGGTTGACGATAGCTTTCCAGCCAGAAACGATTGCGACGGAAATACATCCACAACCTTCGTTTTCTTCCTTTTTCTGGACGACTTCTTCGTTGCTCTCGAGAAACAAGCTCACTTCGGCCTTACAGACCTTAATAATCTGTCGATCGTTTTGTTCGGCTTCTTTATCAGCTTCACCGGTTTCACCGATTCCGTGCAAGATTTCACGGACGATGTCAGAATTTTCGTCGAAAAGTCTTTCTGCTGTTTCCATTGAAGGACTTTCTTCGAACTGAGCAATCATTTCGCCCAGTTTTCCATGAAACGCTTTCGCTCCAGTTAAAACTGAGCTCACCTGTCGCTTTTCACAACGCTCTTGCGCAAGTTCTGCGACGACATAGTAAAGAATCATTTCGCTTGAAAGATCGATGGTTACCGACCTTTCAGGGTCAATGTATTCTGGAGAGGCTTGGAGTTTTCCGGAGATTCGGGCGATATCCTCATCAGTAACTGCTTCAACTGCGTTATTTACTAACTTTATCATTCGTTATTTTGGTTTTTTTGTTCTGTCGATGCGGAATTGCACTTCGGGAATAAATTACCCTTTTTATGACGTTATGTCAATAAGCATCTCAAAATCTTTTTGTAACTCTGGAAGTAAGTTTCTGTTATAAATTCCCACTGCAGGATGATACAACGGCACAATTTTAATTGTTCCGTACGAAGTTTTTGCTTCAAAAACTTTTCCATGTGTTTTGCTAATAATATCAAGCTTATCTTCAAGCCCCATCATCTTCATTACATATTCCATTGAAAATCTTCCGAGTGTTGCAATTACTTTGGGTTGAATTATTTCAATTTGTCGTTCTAAAAAAGGTCCATACAAAGCAATCTCCTCTGGCTTAGGGTCTCTGTTGTTTGTAGGCCGGTCTTTAAGTACGTTTGTTATATAGACATCATCTCGTTGTAAAGAAACATGAGCCAACAGCTCATCAAGTACCCGTCCAGAAGCGCCACAAAACGGACGCCCCGTCTTTGCTTCATTCTTTCCTGGGGCTTCCCCAATAAACATGATATTTGCGTCATGGCTTCCAGAACCAATCACAGGAAATGTTTCATTCTTTATTCGCTCATCATATAAAGGAGATTCTTTAAGCTGTAAAATTTCATCTCTAATTGCTTTAAGTGCATCATATTTTGGAGATGTTTCTTGGGTCATGTGGAACATGATACCTTATAAATACTATTTGACATCGTTTTTCCTGGTGATAATCTCAAAATAGAATCTGAAATAGAAAGGAGTCCATGACAGAACAAGAAAAATCCGATGCTTTACGAATCTTCAAAGTAACAGTTGTTGCTTTATTAATTCTCAGCTTTCTTCTTATGTTTTGTGTAGGTGTTAACGCATACAAAAAAGGAAAGAAACAGGAAGAGGAAGTAAAACAATTCAACGAACTACTATCTTCTCAAACAGAAACGGTATTTTAATTCTAACTACAGCAACCACAGTTTTGTTGTAGTTTTTTCATTCAAAATAAAACTAAATATTATCCATCAATGAATACATCGGGCTAATCATTGAAACTGCAAAGAATCCAACACCTGCACCAATCACAACCATAAGAATTGGTTCAACAATTGTAGAAAGGTTTTTTGTCTTCTCGTTAATTTCATCTTCGTAATACACCGCGACTTTTAAAAGCATTGCGCCTAATTCTCCCGTTTCTTCACCTACAGAAATCATCTCAGCAACAAAAATCGGGTATAGATTTTGATATTTTTCAAAAACTTCAGCAATAGGTTTTCCTAGCTCAACTTGTTTTTTAGCATCTTCCAAGGCTTCAATATAATAAGCATTTTGTAAAACCTCTTGTGTGATACTTACTGCATCTAAATATGAAACCCCTGATGCAAGCAACGATGAAAGTGTTCGTGTAGTTCGGGCAGCATTGGTTTGTTTTGCGATTAATCCAATAACCGGTAATCGTAAAATAATCCACGCCAAAATTCTTTTTCCTCGTGTAGTTTTCATTGCAATAATAAGCAATACAATGAATGCAACTAAACCTCCTAATAGTAAAAATGTATGATTTTTAAACAAATCAGAGACGGTAATAATTAATTGTGTTGAAGCTGGTAACTCAACACCCAGCTCAACGAATGTCGAAGTTAATGTTGGTACAACAAAAATAAAAAGAAAAATTCCAATACCTGTCATTGCAGTGATAATTACCCCAGGATAAATCATTGCTCCACGAACCTTTTTAACCAACTTATGTGTTTCTTCCATCTGAGAAGATACAACTTTTAATGCTTGTACCAAATCTCCCGACTCTTCACCCGACTGAACCATCGCAATAAACAAATGTGAAAATGTTGATGAGTGTTTTTCAAGTGCCTTTGAAAACGTATCTCCTTTTCGAATAGACTCGTTGATATCATTTAAAATAATTTTGAACTTTTGATTCTTTGTTTGTCGCTTCATCACAGCAAGCGCACGTGAAAGAGGGAGTCCTGCTTCAAGCATTGAAGCTAAGTTTTTTCCAAAAAGAATTCTGTCTTTCTTTGGAACTGTTCCGAAAGCTTTTAACTTATTTTTCAATTGCTCAAAAAAGCTTCCTTTACTGTCGTTTGCAGTTAATAAAGAAAGGTCTTTCTCAATAAGAATTTGAGCCAAATGAAATTTATCATCAGCATCTTGCACACCATCAACAATTTCACCGCCACTGTTTTTTGCTTTATAGCGATATTCCATAGATATAATTATTCAGAGATAACTCGTAACACCTCTTCAATTGTGGTTCGACCTTGTACTGCTTTAAAGATACCATCTTCAATCATTGTAAGCATACCTTCCTTTTGAGCTTGCGCTTCAAGCTTTTCTGCAGGCTCTCCTGCAATAATCATTTCTTGAACAGTAGAGGAAATTGTCATAATTTCATGAATTCCAACACGACCTTTGTAGCCATCACTTTCAGATCCTTTTTTAGGTCGAAAAAACGGAATTTTTTCCCACGTAGCGTTCGCCTCTACAATTTTTTCGTCTTTCAGGGTTTTTAATACTTTATCTAAATCAACATTTTTACGTAACGACTTAATCCCTGCCTTTGTTAAGTTATATTTCTCTACTGCCTTACCAAGCTTTCGAACAAGTCGTTGCGCAATAATTACTCGTAGTGTTGAAACTAAAAGAAAGCGTTCAGCTCCCATGTCAGTAAGTCGCGGAAGTGTTCCTGCAGCAGAGTTTGTATGAAGTGTTGAAAGCACAAGATGACCAGTAAGTGCAGCATTAACTGCCAAACTCGCTGTTTCTCCATCTCGAATCTCTCCAACCATAATTACATCAGGATCTTGTCGCACCAAACTCCGAAGTCCTTCAGCAAACGTGAATCCAATTGATGGCCGAACTTGTGTCTGGTTAACACGCTTCATTTGATACTCAACAGGGTCTTCAACGGTAGAAATATTTACATCCGGAGTATTTAATAAATCCAATAATGTATAGAGTGTTGTTGATTTACCAGAACCAGTAGGGCCTGTTGTGAGAATAAGTCCTGTTGTTTGTTTCATTGCATCATGGATTCGCTCAAGTCCTTCACCATGAAACCCCAGTGATTCAAGCGTGAATCCTCCTCCCCCCTCACGAAGCACACGCATTACAGTTTTTTCACCGTAATATGTTGGAAGAATTGAAACACGAAAAGCAACTTTCTCTCCATCAAGTTCAATTTTAAATCGTCCATCTTGTGGCAATCGTTTTTCATCGAGCTTTAAATTAGCCAACACTTTAATACGGGCAGTAATTGAAAGTGCACTTTGTTTTGGCAATGTCATCGCTTCATGCAAAATACCGTCTACACGATAACGAACTACAAGCGAAGTTTCTTGAGGTTCAACATGAATATCAGAAGCACCTTGTAAAATTGCATGCTTAAGTAATGTGTCCACAATTCTAATAACAGGAAGGTCTTCAGCAATTTTCTTCAAATCCTGCTCTGATGTATCTCCACCTTCTGTAACAACTTTTAGTGCTCCAGATTCTTTCTTAATGATGTCCCCAAAGTCTGCCTTCAAACTCTTTTGATATTGAATCAAAGCGTTCTTAATAGAGTCGGTAGAAGTTAATCGCGCTTGTATGTTGTAACCAGTTTTCTTTCGAATAAACTCAATTGCTGAAATATCATCGGTATCAAGCATTGCCACTTCAAGCTTATTCCCATCTTTATTAAAAGCAATAATGTTGTGATTACGAGCAATTGGCTCAGGAATAATTGCCAACACCTCTAAATCAATTTTTTGTGTTGAAAGGTCGATAAACGGAACTCCAAGAATATATGCCTGAATTCGTTTTAAGTCGTCGTCGCTCACCTTCCCTTCTTGAACTAGGTACGCACCAATAGTTTCATATTTTTTTGCTTCTACTGCAGCAACCGCATCATCAATAGCTTGGTCGCCAACAAGACCTGCATCTCTTAGGAACATTTTTAATTTGTCTTGTTCGATGTACATATAATAAAAACAAAAAGAATATTGTTGCTTCTAGTATATATGTTTTAGGAGAATCGTTCTATGTGTGAAACTACACACCGCAAGTAAGTGGTTCTGATTTCGCTTTTCCTCTTCCGGCACCATCACACTCTAATGTATATGTTCCAGGTTTAATTTGGATAGATCCTTCTGTTCCAATATTTTTAATTCCTGTACCAGGTCCAGTCATTAAACTACATCGCTGTGCTAAATCAACATTCCATGTATAGAAACATGTTGAACCAGAAGCTGAGGCTCGGGCAGTAAACTCAGTAATAATTGGGGTAACTTTTTCTACAGGTCGTATTGTTGCAGTGTATCCTAATCCATTAATAACTTGTTCTCCTTTATCATTAGTTGTTTCTGTTGTTCCACCAGTGGTAGTTGTACTTGTAGTAGTTGTTGCGCTAGCATCATCCTGATTTTCTGTTGCATCCTCATCGGTAACTGGAGCAGTAGCTTGTTCAGCGGGCTTCAATACAATAAATAGAATTACCAGTAATACTAATAAAAGTGCCACTCCTGCAATAACATGTTGTGACTTAGTTTCAGTCGTAACTGTTTCTTTTGTTGCTTCTTTTATTTCTTCAGTTTGATTTGTTTCTTCCATAGTTTCTTCATTCTATACTGATACAGAAATATAGATAATTGACGTTTCATTCATAAATATGTACACTGTTGTTATTGAAAGTTCGCCACCAGGCGGGCTCTCTTTTTTTCAAAAATTACAATTACATAACCACAATTAAATATGTTTGATTTAAAAGTAATAAATGCAGTAATGGCACAATTAGAAGAAGAACGAGGCGTTTCAAAAGAAGCCGTTCTTGAAGCTATTGAGCTTGCACTAGCAAATGCATACCGAAAAGAATATGGAAAGCGAAACCAAATCGTTCGTGCACAGTTCAATATGGATGCAGGAGATGTTGAATTCACGCAAGTAAAAATTGTTGTTGATAAAGACAACGCAGTTCTTGAAAACGAAGACGCTCCAGACTATGATCCAGAAACCCCTGATGAAGAAAAAAAGATTATCTACAATCCAGAACATCATATGTTCTTAGAAGATGCCAAGTTTATGAAGGCTGGCGCAAAGGTTGGAGACGAAGTTGTATTCCCTCTTGAAAAGAAAGATGACTTTGGAAGAATTGCTGCCCAAACAGCAAAACAGGTAATTATGCAAAAAATTCGTGAAGCCGAGAAAACCTCTGTTATGGCTGAATACGGTGAAAACGAAGGAACTATTGTTTCTGGAACCGTAGAACGGATGGAACATGGAGCAATTTATCTTGACATGGGACGCGCAGTTGGAATGCTTCCATATGATGAACAAATTCCAGGAGAACGCTTCAAACAAGGAGAACGAGTGCGAGCATACTTATACCGAGTAGAAGAAACTAATCGAGGTGTATTTTTGAAATTATCTCGATCGCATCCAAAATTCTTGATTGAACTATTCCTAGCTGAAGTACCTGAGCTGGCACAAGGAATCGTTGAAATTAAAAATGTTGCACGAGAAGCAGGCTCACGATCAAAAATTGCAGTATTCTCGACAGACGAGCATGTTGATCCTGTTGGAGCACTTGTTGGACAACGAGGAGTTCGAGTATCAACTGTAATGTCGGAACTTGGAGGAGAAAAAATCGACATTATTGAATGGTCTGACGATGAAGCACAATTTGTTGAAGAATCACTTTCACCTGCACAGGTTACAGAGATTGAACTTGAAGAACAAGAAAATGAACGAGGAGATATTGAACGAATTGCTCATGTACTCGTAAACGACGACCAACAATCACTCGCAATTGGTAAAGGAGGACAAAATGTTCGCCTGGCAGCAAAACTAACTGGTTGGAAAATTGATATTGCATCAAATGGAATCGTTAGCGAAGGAGCAGAAGACCGAAGAGCTCCAGTAAGTAATGAAAATAAAGATGCACTTACAGCTGCATTAGGAAGTGTTCCTGCAACAGACGTGTCATCCGAAGCTTTAGCGAAGGATGAAGAAACTGCTGATGAAGCTGAAGCAAAAGAAGAAGTTGTAGCTTCAGAAGAAGCAGCAACTGAAGCAACAGCAGCGGAAGCAGAGGCAACAGAAACTGAAGTTACTGAAGAAGTAGTGGCAGAAGAAACTCCTAAGGAGACTGAAGAAAAAGAGGATGTTGTAGAAGAGAAAAAGGAAGAGGAAACAACAGAAGAAACAGCTGGAGATGACGAAGCTGTAGCGAAGGATACGGAAAAGTAAAACCACTGTCTCCCTGAATTTTGTGCTGAATTTAATTCAGTATTATTTCGGGGTCTCGTATTCTATGATAAATAATAAAAGAATCTGAAATAAATTCAGATAGACGTTCATAAAAACACCGCAATCACTGCGGTGTTTTTTACTTTTTAGCTTTAATAGCTTCTCCCGCTAAATCGAAAATAGCTCGAACCGTTTTTGCCAAACGAGGATTTTCTACAATAACTACTGTTTTCTTATGAAGGTCTGTGATGCGAATAAACAAATCGGTTATATCGATAGAAGCTTCAGAGCTATAAATAGTTCCGGGCATCAATTCAATTAAACTATTATATTTTTCTTTAAAACCCTTTGTTCCTTCATCTTCTGGAGTAAATCCTTTTAGTGCAATATTTCTTTTTCGTAGCTCCTCGTTCCACTTGTATGAAATATCTAGAGATTTTTGCGGAAGGTCTTTTGTAGCTGCCCAAAAACCAAACACTTCAGAGTTTTCTAATTGATCAATTTTATAGAACAATGCTTCTTCTAGACCTTCATCGCCTTCAAAGTGAAGTGTTTTAATATCGTGCCTATCAGAATACACAGAACGCAACTCGGGCAACGATTCCTTAAACGAATTAAACTTTCGTTTTTGCATGTCGTAAAAATCGTCGGGAGATTTTGCCTGGTAAATAGTTTTTTTAGAATCTGGAACTTCTATAACAAGACTCTTTTTCCAGAGTTCATCCAATATTACATAGGTAGTTGGGCGCTTTATTCCTGCATTACGTGAAATAGTGCTTACCGACGCTGTTCCGTATTTAAGTAACGTGAGATATACCAAAGACTCCTTTTCAGAAAGCCCTGTTTTTTGCAATGAAGTAACTAAATCTTTCATATGTACCATGGTAGTTTAGTTGGTATAAATTGTCAATATTTTTGACAACATTTTATATTTAGTATATTTAGCTATATGTAAAGCCATATTTTGTATAAAATTAATTCATTTTTTGTAACACTATTTTGACGAGTTGTCATTTCCGTTGTATTCTTTTGGCAGAACTTAACTGAACTTTAAAACAAACAAAAAGAAAATACTGATTATGAACATAGAAGAACAAAACGAAGAGAACTGCGAATTATTGACAGCAATTGAAGCTGTATCTGGTTTGTGGGGGGTGTCAGCTGATAATAAGCTTAGTGCTATCCGCGTCATCTTGGCAAGAAAAGTTGATGCTTCTAAAGTAGTCAGCAACATGGAGCAAATCCAAAACAGCCTAGGTAATCTCGAATCAATGAGAGATCACTCTGGATTCTTGGACTAGGCCACTGAAGATTCCGGGCAGATTGACTTTAAATCTACCCGGTAATAGCACCACATGTGCTCAGTTGTAAGTTAACTGCAAAACTTTCACGGAGAACCTTAAAACCGTTCTCCACTTTATTGAGTTCATCACACGACGTGGTGGATTCATAGAGAATTTGTACATTCAAATATAGAAAGAAATAAATAACCATGATAAGTCTCATTTTTGAAGAAGATACCAAGAAAAGAAGTGACATTGAAATTCAAACGACAAAATTATTTGTAGGAAATTATCCATATGCGATAGAAATAATTGAAACAACAGACCTAAGAGGTTCGCACTATGGATACAAAGAAACTCATGTTTCAAAGATAATAGAAATAACTATTGATGATTTGGTGGATATGCACGATGACAAGGGCATTGATTTAAAGGGGAAAAATCATCCACTTGGTGAAGAGATATTTGTATTCCTGATTGAAGGAAATGTCCAAGAAATATGGTGTAGTGAAAATTTTGATGATGAGACCTCACGGTCGTGGCTAATAAAATAGAAAGTTTCTGCAGGTTTCTTTGGCAAAAAACCTGCACTTTATTGAGTTCATCACAAGACGTGGTGGATTCATAGAGAAACAAACGTTTATTCAACCGTTTCAAAACAGAATACGTATAGCGAAAACGTTACCGCAACGAAGATTATGACAGAAAATAAAGTTCTTTTAGTTAAGTGTGAGAATAGACATCCTCAAGATGATGTTGACGATGCAGTTAACGAAATGCAAAGCGACGGGTGGAGTATTGAAAGTATCAATACTCTGCTTGTGGCAGGCGGAGATATTCCCTGTGGTCCTGGCAGAAATGCTGGTCCAATGTGGACTGTTTGTATTGTAACCATTCACCTCACCAGAATTTTGAGGCAATAGCACTACCTGTGCCGAGCTCTGAAGAAAAGCTCTGGGTTCTATCCCCTACACTTCACCCACACGTTTCGCACGGTGGGTTTTTTATTTTTACGCTTCCAACTTCCCAATCCTCCCCTCATGATTCGCCAACCAAATCTCCGACGCGCTCATCTTGTCTTCATGTTTAGAGAGCCACAATTCTGAAGCACTCATTTTAGATTCAAGCCTGTTAAACCTTTGATCCATTGCATCAAATCTTCGGTCTACACGTTCAAACCGCATATTCATTAACTCAAAGCCCATTTGCATTTCATGGCGAAGTGTTTCCACCATCACACCTGTTTGACGACTAATTTCAGTAAACATTTCATCTCTAAAACTATTAAACTGATTCCTTAAATAAGCTTTATTTACAAGTTCTTCTCCTTCTTTTTTGCTTAATTTCTTCATAATTACTTCGAGTATAGCACGAAGAAATAAAGTACTAATAAAGAACTTCTGCAGGTTTTATTTACTCAACATTTGTTTCAACCTCCGCCTCAACAATAATTCCATCAGGTAACGGAGCAAGTGGTTCAGGTTCAATTACTACCACTTCAAAATATCCCTCGTAGAAATTCTCGTGTGTTTGCCCGAGTGTCCACGTTACATTATTTTTGATTTGAAAATCTACTCGATATATACCAGGAACTTCTGGCGCTTGCATAGTAAGTGTCTCGGTCCAAGGAATATTTTTTTGTGAATAATTGAATCCTCGAGTACTTCCAACCTTCTGCCACTGCGTCCAATCTTTTACATCGTCATCTGTTGCAGGAGTAGAAACTGTAGCAGCGCCACTCTCTTCTATGCCCACAGTTGCAGCACCTTCTTCTTGTTCTTGTTTACGAGGAACATACATCGAACTAATTCTTACTGAAGCATCTTGTAAACTTGCATTAATATTCTGCGACCATAAATCGATTTGGAAGGGAACAATTTCTCCCAAAGCATACGTTTCAACAGCCGAAGAACGAGGACTGTTTATTTGAAAATTCGTTGGAATATATGTAGCACGCTCTCCGTACGCAGCAATAAACATATCTGCAGAAACAATTGCTGTAGTTGAGAAAGCACTTGCTGTAATAGTTAGTAGTAAAAGTGGCAACAAAGTAGATACACCTCTGTCTTTTTTATATTTTCGTAGCAAAAGATATGTTACAAGTAAAATAATGAGCACTGTTCCAAAAAATATAGTTGCAACAATAAACACATTTCCTTTTTCCTTTTCAAGAAATGCGCTGGTCTCGGTTTCGCTTGCAGTATAGATTTGTTCAATTCTATCTACCAATGTATCTCCTTCAATGAGGTCTGCCACAATTCGAAACCCTAAAGCGTCTTTAGTTGGAACATATTTTAATTGCGCATTTACTCCCAGCTCATCGATTGTTGCTGTATCTTTTACAATTACATCTCCTTCAGGATCGTACAACGTAATAAGCACCTTCATATCTTGCAAAATTGGAGGACGAGAATCCTCGTAATTATTAGTACGAATATCAAGTGGCGAATCTGAGAGCGCAACAGAAATTAAAATCTCATTTCTTGCTTCTAAAATATTTTCTGAAACTGCTACCGATTCAATTTGTGGCTTGAGCTCTGCAACAATGTAACGAACTTCAAATGGTCCAGAGCGAATAATTCCCGCTTCATCTTTATACGTAATTAAAGCTGTATATATTCCTGGCTTGTAATCGAACACAGGAAGTTCAATTCGCTGCTCTTTCGTATCAAACCTATTAATAAAAAGTTTTGCTGCATTATATGAAGTTACTTTTTCTCCTGAAAGGAGCCGATTATAAATAGAAATTTCTGGTGTTAAGTTAAGTGCTTCAGTACCGTTTTGTAGTGAAACAGCAAAAAACATTCGTTCACCTTCAAATGCAATAGGGGCATCAAGCAGTCCAAAAGGTTCTCCGTCGATTTGTACTTGAGCAATGTGTTCTAAGTAGTCGTATGTTTCACCGTTTGTGCCAAATGAGATTGAAGTTCGAGCCAACATTCGTTCACTCCCTTCATATAATTTAATTTGAATTCCTAAGCTGTTTGCTGGTAATGGATCTGGAAGTGTATATGAAAAACGAATAGTTTTATTCTCTGAGCGAGTAAGGGTGAGACCATCTGAAATAGTTCCGTAGTCATAAATTGTTTGAGGAATATTTCGGTTAGTAAAATTACCAACCAACTCTACAGAATACTTAAGATTTCCAATACTTCGTTCTCCAATATTTGTTAACTTGAATTCTCCTTCAATCACATCACCTGAGCCATAAAATACTTGCTCGAGACGTAAATCGTGAACAGCAATATCTGCTCGTCCAACGCGAGGATTAGAAGTTAATGTAACTGAAGGTTCTTTATTTCTAGACTGAGCAAACGCTTCAGATCCAAAAAAACTAAAACATATTGCAAACAAAATGAAACTAGTGAGAAAAGAAAAAATACGTGATGAACTATTCATGTGTGTATTGTAAGAGAAAGCGAGTAAGAGGACAAATGTATAAACGAAAAAGAGGGTTAGTTTGCCTTAACCACCCTGTAGGCTGAAATCCAATCACAACTAGCATCTTCATCTTTCTCAAGCACTAAAGAGTCTTCAGCAACAAATGCTTTCAAGTTTTTTACATGAAAATCTGGCATTCCGATTATCATAGTTGATAAATGAAACTTAAAACAAAGTCTATGCTCGCCACGTGCAACAGTACGTGAGTTGTGAAGCCCGTCGAATGTGAGCATGTGCCCAACTGAAATAGTGGTTGGCTCATCGTCTAAGTAGAGTTCATTATCTGAAAACTTTAAAGAGTCTTCGATAAATAACGGTGTTTTTATATTTAATGTGTTCAATAAAACTCTACAGTAATACTGTAGACACTTCAATTAAATTAGCTATACTCACTTCACTACTAAAATTACAACACTATCACTATATATGAACGAAATTAAAGTCTTTGGACACAAATCACCTGACACCGACGCGACTTGTAGCGCAATCGTTTGGGCATGGTTTTTACAAGAACACAGAAAACAAGCTGCGAAGCCATATGTTTTAGGAACTCCTAATAGCGAAGCTATGTTCGTATTAGAAAAATGGGGGCACGAAACTCCTGCATTATTAGAATCTGTTTCTGCAGACGACACCGTTTCAATTGTAGATACAAATAGCAAAGATGAGTTATTCGATAATATTAATGAAACACATATTCTTTCAATTATTGATCATCACCGATTAACAGGAGGAGTAGAAACTGCCTCTCCGCGTGAAATTGTTATTCAGCCATATGCCTCAACCATGACGGTAATGTATAACGTTATGAACATTGAGCCAGCAGACTTTCCAAAAGAAATTGCAGGACTTATGCTTTCAGGACTACTATCAGACACACTTGAATTCCGAAGCCCAACAACCACAAATACCGATAAAGAACTTGTGCAAGCATTGGCAACAGCACTTGATGTAAACATTACTGAATATGCAAACGAAATGTTTGCAGCAAAATCTGATATTTCACAATTCTCTGACAAGGAGCTTGTTCTACTTGATAGTAAAATTACAGAAATTAAAGGAAAGAAGATGCGAATTTCTGTTGTAGAAACAACAACTCCAGAAACTATTTCTAAGCGAAAAGATGGAATTTTAGAACAAATAACTATTGTACAAAAAGAAGATAATCTAGATTTCGTCTTATTTTTTGTTGTAGATATTTTAAATGAGCAATCTACTTTAATTACTAATAATGAAGAAGCGAAGAAGCTTGTTGCAAATGCATTCGATATTTCTGAACAAGAACAAAAAGAAAATAAAGATGCGAACTTAGTTTTAAAAGATGTGGTTTCACGAAAGAAACAAATTGTTCCAGCGTTGAGTGCATAATCTTTTACCACTAATAAAATACGCTATACTTTAATTAACGTAACGCATGTTTCGTTGACGTATTTATTCACTAATTTAGTTATATGAAAAAGCATAGCACAGCAGTGTCGATGATAGCTCTTTTGGCTTTTGTAGTTCCTGCGGCTTCGTACGCGCAAGTTGATATCCAAGCTCGCACAGAAGTTCGAGCAGAGCGACAAGAACAGCGTGCAGAACGGAAAGATTTTCAAGAAAACAGACAAGAGGTTCGAGCTGAAGTGCGTGAGGCACAACAAGAACAACGAGCAGAGCTTAAAGATCAACGAAAAGATAGTAGAAACTTAGATGAAGAAGCGCGTACTGAAGCTCGTGCTGAAATGCAAGAAAATCGAGCAGAAGCTCGTGCAGAGTTTAAGGTTGATAAAGCAGTAATGAGAGAAGACTTTCAAGCAAGACGACTTGAATTGCAAGAAAAAATTACTGAACGAAGAGGTGAATTTAAAATGAGAATAGCTTCAAGCACTGATGCGATTCGTACTCAATTCACTGATAAGAAAAAAGAACGAGTAGAAAATTTTACCAAAACAATGTTTGTTCGATTTGAAGGGGCAACAGAGAAACTTGTTTCATTTAGTACCAGAATCCAGGCGCAAACTGAAGTTATTTCAAATAAAGGTGGATACACTGCTGATGTAGAACTTTCACTACAAGATGCAAATACAGCAATAGAAATTGCAATTACAGATGTTGCGGCAGCAGAAGCAGCAGTTACAGCTTCGCTAGAAAATGAAGATGAAATTTCTAAAGAAGGATTAAAAGAAATAGTTGCTGTTACAAAAGCGTCAATCATGGATGCACACGAAGCACTTAGAAATGCAATTGAGCAACTAAAAATTCTAAACAAAACTGAAACTGAATAAATATAATTACTAAAATATATGAACGAAAACGAAACAAACCAACCGATAATTGAGCCAGAGACAGCTAACAGTACTCCAAACAATATACAACCGAATACCCCTGTAGAACCAAAAAAAGAAGGAGGAATTGGAGCAACCATTGCATCAATAATTATTATCTTAATTATTGTTCTTGGTGCATTCTATTTTTTCGATAAATTAAAAAATGAAGATCGAAACAGTGACAAAATCACAAAAGATCAACAAGAAGATTCTGTAGATTTTATTGAAGCAGAATTTAAAGCAGAAGATTTTGATGATCTCGACAAAGAGATGCAACAAATAGAAGTTGAGTTTGAAAGTAGTTCAAACTAACATTTGTAAAATACTAGTAGCAATAGAACTTTGGATTATTCCAAAGTTCTATTTTTTATTTGCATTTTATTTCTCTATCAGTAGACTTGTTAAACATTATTATTGACCTTAGAAACATGTCTGATACACCATATAAAATCCTCAACAAAACAGAGGAAACAGGAAGTCAGTTTACACTTACTATTGAAGTGCCAACTGCAACATTGGAAAAATTTAAAAAAGAAAGTGTTCGTGAATTAATTGCAACAACAGAAATTGATGGATTCAGAAAAGGAAATGCTCCAGAAAAAATGGTGCTCGAAACAATTGGAGAAATGGCAATTGCAGAAAAAGTTGCATACAAAGCAATTAACAATATTGCTCCAGTAATTATCATGAACGAAAAAATTGAAGCGATGACAATGCCAAGTATCGACATTACAAAACTTGGGATTGGTTCACCAATGGAATTCAAAATGACAGTTACAAAATTCCCAACTACAAAACTTCCAGATTACAAAAAAATTGCTAAAGCTGTTCCCGAAGAAAAGATTGAAAAGATTGAAGAAAAAGAAGTAGATGAATATACCGACTACCTTCGAAAGCAACGAGCGCAAGCAGAAGCAATGAGCAAGGGTGAAAAATTTGATCCTGAGAAAACTGAGCTACCAGAACTTAATGACGACTTTGTAAAAACGCTTGGGAAATTTGAAACAGTTGATCAGTTTAAAGAAGAGCTAAAGAAAAATATGTTAGAAGAGAAAAAGCAACGAACAGCAGAAACACGAAGATTAAAAATTATGGAAGGGATTATTGATGAAACTGAGGTTGATGTTCCAGACGTGCTAATCGATGAAGAAATAGAAAAGATGATGCAAAAATTTAAGTACGACATCGAGCAGTACAAAATGAATATGGATGACTACTTAAAGCAACTAGAAAAAACTGAAGATGATTTGCGGGCAGAGTGGAAACCAGATGCAACAAAACGAGCGAAGATGAATTTAATTCTTCCTGAAATTGCAAAAGAAGAAAAACTAAAGGCAAGTGATGATGAGGTGGCAAAAGAAGTTGCACACATAAAAGAGCATCAAAAAGATATTGATGACAATCAAGCAAAAATGTATGTTGAACGAGTGCTTGCAAACGAAGCAGTATTCAAATTCTTGGAAGCGCAGAAATAGAATTTCAACAAGATAGCAAATAAAAAACCTCGGGATTTTTCTCGAGGTTTTTTATTTCTTTATTTTTATTTTAACTTTTCTTCAGAAATCCTTTAGGTTCTCTTTGTTATTCTTTTCCAAGCAGTAGCAAACTTGCCACTGCAATACTCGCTGTTTCAGCACGAAGAATCTGGTCGCCCATTGTTACAAATGGCACATTCTTTTTCTTGAACAACTCTTCATCACGAACACCCCATCCACCTTCTGGTCCGACAAACACAGAAACGTTATTCACAATAGTTTCACGAAATTCATTAAAAGGTTTCGAGCTGTTTTTCGTGTGTAACGCCATAACAGGTGTTTCACAGAATGATAGAGCCTCTTTTAAAGTAATTGGTTCATCTAGAAATACAGTATCCGCTCTCCCCGATTGTTCTGCAGCCTCAAGGACAATTTTGTCTCCTCTGTCCATATTCATCTTTAACTTTACTGTCCTTTCAGAAATAACTGGAGTAATACGTGAAACTCCAAGCTCTGTAGCTTTTTGTAGTACCCATTCAAAATTGTCTTTTTTAATTAGACTCGCAAATAGATGGACTTCTAATTTGTCTTTTACTTCTAACTTCTTAATTTCAGTTTTTGCAATTTTCATTAATTGCTTGGTAAGCATTTCAATAGTTCCGTGAAACTCTGTGTTCTTTCCATCGAGAAGAATAACTGGGTCACCTTTTTTCAACCGTAAAACATTGCGTGCCTGATGTATAACCTTCTCATCGGAGAGAGTGAGTATGTGCTTATCAGCGATAGGTTGTGAAATAAAGAAGCGATGTTGTTTCATAAATGTTGTGTAACGTTAGTTGTTAATTGTAAGTGTAAAGAAAATTTCCATTTGTACCAAATTATTTTTTTGGCTCAAATGGTGTTTCGCAAGGATCTTGAATCTCATCAATAAGTCCAAACTGGAGAGCCTCACCAGCTTCCAAGAAGCGGTTTTCATCAAACAACTTCCTTAGCTTGGTAGGAGTGAACCCTTTCATACGATAGAGTAAAACTTTTATTTTATGCTCTTGTGTATCGAGCACATCTTTAATTTTTCTCTTACCAAGCTTGTTTGGTGTCCCGTCGAGATTAAACCATCCAGCATGTAAATCACTAGACGTGTGATGAACAAGAACAGTTGAACTTGGATGAGCAATTCTCACATCACAACCCATCAAAATATTAGTTGCGGAAGATCCACATGAACCAATTACTCGTCCTGTGATTTTTCCAGGATAACTTCTTAGGAGATAGAAAATGTCTAATCCAATTTTTGTTTTCCCGCCACCTGATGAAATGGTTACTTCAAAATCTGGAGAACCTTGGGCTACAAGATATTCAAAAGATTCTTTGAATCTTGCTCCGAAATCTCCGTCAACTTTTCCTGAAAGTTCAACGATTTTATTTTTCGTCAAAAGTTCAGCCTGCAATTCACTAAGGTTTTCAAACTTCATAATAATGTATACATTCAAAATTGACATTACAATTTAAACTGTATTGCGTCAACTCTTTCCTGAGTGCTATACTCGCATCACTTATTAGACGGTGAAAATTACAATTAAGTTTTAAAATTTCAATATGATTATTCCAACAGTTATCGACAAGTCACAATTCGGAGAAAGAGCATACGATATATTTTCTCGACTTTTAAAAGAAAATATTATTTTCTTAACTGGCCCAATTGACGACCACTCTGCAAACATAGTTATTGCACAACTTTTATTTCTTCAATCTGAGGATCCAAAAAAAGATATCAGCCTATATATCAATTCTCCAGGAGGAGCTGTAACTGCGACACTCGCAATGATCGACACAATGAACCATATCAAGAATGACGTCTCTACAGTTTGTGTTGGACTCGCAGCTTCTGGAGGAGCATGGACACTTGCCGCTGGGCAAAAAGGAAAACGATACGCACTTCCAAATTCTGAAATTATGATTCACCAACCACTTGGAGGAGCACGAGGTCAAGCTTCAGATATTTTAATCACCGCAGAAAATATCTTGAAAACAAAAAAACGACTCACCGACATGATGGCAAAAAACACTGGAAAAACTTCTGCACAAATTGAAAAAGATATCGATAGAGATTTCTTTATGATGGCAGATGAAGCAAAAAAATATGGAATCATCGACAAAGTAATTGGGAAATAATTTTTGCCTTACAAAAAACAATATTCAAAAACTCACGTTATAAAAACGTGAGTTTTTCTTTTTTTTACAAAACCTTCCAAAATATTTGCTTTTACACGAACTCTTCCCTATAGTGGCGGTATGTCACTATTAATCGTATTAATTATCGCAATGGCAGCAGGATTAACCGGTATTGCAATCGGGTGGTTCTTACGATTTATCATCTCACTTGGAAAGAAGGGTTCTATGGAACTTGAAATTAAAGAAATGCTTTTAGGTGCAAAAGAAGAGGTAGACATTATTACTTCTGAAGCAGAACAGCAGGCTCAGGAAATTATTAAGGAAGCAAAGAAGGAAGCAAAAGATGCTGAAGAAAAAGCCGACAGAATTGAATCACGAATAATTGCGAAAGAAGATGCAATAGAAGCTCGTCAAAAAGAAATTGATAAAGAAGAACAAGAAGTTCGTGAAGAAATTCAAAAAATTGAACTTTCGAAGAAAGATATAAACCAACTCCGTGATTCATACACTAAAAAACTTTCTGAAATTGCACACATCCCAACATCTGAAATCAAAAATGAGCTGATTGATAATATTGAAAAAGAACATGAGGAAGATTTACTCGTTCGGCTTCAAAAAATTTCTGAACAAAATGAAGATTTGTACGAAACTAAAGCGAGAGATATTTTGGCATCAGTTATTCAAAGAATGAGTAAACAGCTCGATCACACACTTTTCACTCATACTGTTAATCTTCCAAGCGAGGACATGAAAGGCAAGATTATTGGTAAAGAAGGAAGAAATATTAAAACGTTTGAAAATCTTACCGGCGTAGAAGTAATCATCGATGATACGCCAGGAGTTGTAACACTTTCATCATTCGATCCTGTGCGAAGAGAAATTGCAACAGTTGCCCTGGGAAAGCTTATTAAAGATGGTCGTATACAGCCAGTGAAAATTGAAAAAACAATTGAGCAAACTAAAGACGAGATTCAAAAGATAATTAAAAAGAAAGGTGAGGAAGCTGCATATGAGGCAGGAGTATTTAATCTTGATGCACGTCTTATACAAATTGTTGGTCGCCTACATTTCAGAACAAGCTATGGACAAAATGTACTTTCACACTCTGTGGAGATGGCGCATATTGCGGGGATGCTTGCTGAAGAACTAGGGGCAAATGTAAAAATAGCGAAAGCAGGAGCGCTATTGCACGATATTGGAAAAGCGATGGATCATGAAGTTCCAGGTACGCATGTTGAAATTGGGCGTCGTATTTTACAGAAATTTGAAGTACATGAAGACATTATTAAAGCCATGCAGGCACATCACGAAGAATATCCGTACGAAACAATTGAGTCTATTATTGTTCAAGTGGCCGATAGTATTTCAGGAGGTCGCCCAGGTGCACGACGCGACAATGCGGAAAACTATTTAAAGAGATTAAGTGAATTAGAAGCAATTGCAACACATTTTGGCGGTGTCGAAAAAGCATATGCACTTGAGGCAGGTCGCGAAATTAGGGTTTTTGTAAAACCAGAAAATGTTTCAGACTATGAAGCTGCGCAAATGGCACGAGATATCGCACGTAAAATTGAAAAAGATTTGAAATATCCAGGTGAAATTAAGGTCAATGTTATACGAGAAAACAGAGTTATTGAGTATGCGAGATAGACTTTTGACAAAACACTAATACAGTTATATAAATTTCGCTCTATTGCAGGGTTTTCTGGCATTTTATATGATGTGAGTAGCTTAATAACTGTCGTTTTAAGCTTTTCATTACAAACCTTCATCATGCTCCCACACTAATTGCATGGTGAACTAACTAAAAAAACACGAGTATGAATAAAGCAGCACTTGTAGAAAAAGTACACGACGTACTAGGAGGAACTAAAGTTGAAGCAGAGAAGGTTGTTGATACAGTTTTTGATTCAATCAAATCATCACTTACTGGAGGTGAAGAAGTATCAGTAGCAGGATTTGGAATTTTCGAAGCTAAAATGCGAGCAGCACGAACAGCACGAAACCCACGAACAGGAGAACCTATCAATGTTCCAGCAATGCGAACTCCAAAGTTTCGAGCTTCAAAAGCTCTTAAGGATGCAGTAAAAGGATAGTCTTATATAATTGCTCGAGCAGTTATATAAACATGCAAAAACCCCACACCGTCTCTGGTTGTGGGGTTTTTGCTTTCCTCTCATGAGATGCCAGCTTCCGGAAGCCAGCAAATAAAAAATATAATAAAGAACAGGGTTAGGTATTGTACAGTAGTTATCAAAAGACGCAAAAAACCAGCGTGTGTAGAAAATTACTTATAAATAGCATGATTCCCTATTTTCAAAAATACATTTCTTTAGTTTTCTTATTCATTTCAAATATAGTTCTGTATTCATGATCAACAGAAAAAGAATAGTAAAACTACAACAATGCTAAGTCCTTCAAATATTTCGAAACTGATGTGTATCCATTTTTAATTGCTTTTTGTTCTATTTTTAATTTATCTTCTGAAGATACACGAAACCTAATAACTGAATCTTTGCTTATTGAATGTTCTTGTTCAGCAATAATGATTGCTGGCAAGTCTATAATTATATTTGGAATGTCTTCTGGGAGAAAATCTTGATTTATGTTTGCAGACTTACAAATAAATCTAATAGAATTATCTTTTTGTCTCTCTAAAGAATAAGTATGTATTTTGTTCTTTATCGTAGTTGTTCCTTCTGTTTTCATAATAAATGTTTAATTATTTTATATATCTGCCTTTTATAGAAAGGTTTGCAGTCGTTGCCATGAACTGGAATAACAACATCAACGCAACCAAACTTCTTATACACAACATGACTTCTCTTAATTCTCACTTCTTCATAACCAACAATATCTAATATTTTTGTAATTTTCTTTAAACTAATAGATTCTGGATTACGTTTGAACATATCTACTAATTTATTCTTCTGTGTCATGTAGTAACATATTATTATAATGTAGCACTAAAGTAAATAAGTGTAATTACTAAAATAATGGCACAATCAAAGTAACGTTTTTCTGAAGAAAAAATACATTCTCCTGTTTCTCGTTCTTTTTATAACTCCTCTGCTAAATAATGATGTTCCTCAGGTATTTGGCTACTATGTGAGTATAAATAAATGCTAAATTTCTAAATAAAAAACCCTCAAACATTGCTGTTTGAGGGTTGGAGTTTTACGCTAATCTCCAGAGCGTTTTA
>Ga0222673_1000250_pt1 | contig 29354 bp, 30 predicted proteins | sample AntAcemetagen801_FD_179845 | JGI IMG/M metagenome (GOLD analysis project Ga0222673, IMG submission 179845) | Saline water microbial communities from Ace Lake, Antarctica - #801 | ecosystem: Environmental > Aquatic > Non-marine Saline and Alkaline > Saline | place: Antarctica: Ace Lake...
TCAGACACCTTTCTTTTCTAAACACAATAAATGGGGTCAGACACCTTTCTTTTCTAAAATCTATTGCATAATATTAACTACTCTTATGGATAAATGGGGTCAGACACCTTTCTTTTCTAACACAATAAATGGGGTCAGACACCTTTCTTTTCTAAAATCTATTGCATAATATTAACTACTCTTAGGTCTCCCTCTTCCCCGTTGAGTAGACTGTAAATTATACTGCTCGTATGGATAAATGGGGTCAGACACCTTTCTTTTCTAAAATCTATTGCATAATATTAACTACTCTTAGGTCTCCCTCTTCCCCGTTGAGTAGACTGTAAATTATACTGCTCGACTGTCTTAAATATATACTCATCACTGCCACAAGGGACACTTTTTTCCACAGAGCGAGCGATCTTTTCAAACTCCTTTGGTGTTAAGGGTTGAGTTAGAAGACTCAAATAACCTTCAGGCTCTGGAATGGGCCAATGAACAAGAAGTTGCTTTGCTTTTAAGGTTCCGTGATACCGTCGATATACACTGCCATATTCCCACTCATCAGCTCTCTTAACTAAGTGAGCAGTACAAGGATTCCGTTCTACATATCTCAATACTGTGAGTAGATGAACATCTTCCTGGATGAGAAATGACTTATACCTCCCTTGGTACACAGGTCCTTCACCAACCGTCTTAGTCTTCACTCTGTGACGTTGTGTATGTGTGACAGTAAGTCGCTTCATGAAATCAGAAAGATCACCATCGTCTTTGGGTTGCAGCACTAAATGAAAATGATTTGGCATCAGTGTATATGCCAATATACCAACAGGCGTTATTTCATTAACTTCTTCAAGAATGCTTTCAAAAAGTTTGTAGTCCTCGGCATCATTAAATATCTGTTGTCTACCAACAGACCTATTTAGACAGTGATAAATCTCACCACCAACGTCTACGCGAGGAACTCTTGCCATATCATTATTATGACACAGTTTTATCTAAACAAAGGTGTCTGACCCCATTTTTTTCTGCCATATCATTATTATGACACAGTTTTATCTAAACAAAGGTGTCTGACCCCATTTTTTTCGTGGCAAAATACCCCGGCTACGTCGAAGTCGACGTAGGAGAAGACATGGACTATGCGGAGACAAGCCCATTAAGATTCCGTTAGTCCTCTATCTGATTTTTAACCTTTGCAGAAGCTCACAAGCTTCTGCAATCTTTCAAGTATTTGACTCTGTCGAATGTTTGAAAGTATTTACAAATGAGTTAGTTAGTAGCTAGTTTTTAAGTCAAACAAAACACCGCCTTATGGCGGTGTTTTGTTTGACTCAACTATTTCTTTTCTTAAGACTAGTCGTCTGTTTCGAAGTCTTCTACTCCCCCACAAACCAACACTTCATCATTATCATCGTCTTCATACTCAACACAGATTTGGAAATAATAATCTGTCTCATCGTCAAATCCAGAGACATTAAGTGTGTATGTAGCGTCACCATCTAGACTTGAATCTACCTTTCTTTTCTGCAAGTCATCACCGTCTTCGTCTACATCATTGTATGAATCATAGTCATCTTCTACATCTTCGATTTGGTCTTCATCTTCACCGTAGACAAAGAATACCAAGCCATCTTCAAAATCGTTCATGTCGACTTCCCCACGCATTTTGGCACTATCGTCAGTAATATTGGTAGCACTAAGAGTTTCAACATCTGGTTCATCATCATTGCTACTGCTTCCACTATCGGTATCAAACTCTTCTACTCCACCACATTCTAATGTATCGTCATCGTCTTCATCCTCATACTCAACACAGATTTGGAAATAATAGTCTGTATTTCTGTCTAGGTTAGACACTTTTTTAGAATAGTCATCATCTTCATCTAGGTCTGAGTCAACTAGAATTTTCTGCAAGTCATCACCGTCTTCGTCTACATCACTGTATGAATCATAGTCATCTTCAACGTCTTCGATTTGATCTTCATCTTCACCGTAGACAAAGAATATTTTTCCATTTCTGAAGTCATTCATATCTACTTCTCCTTCTAGATAAGCGCTAGTAGAAGTGATGCTACGTGCATCTTCAGTAGTTACTTCTGGCTCGTCATCATCATTACTACTACTTGAACGTGCGTTTCCAATCACAGTAGTTTCACGCTGATAACCATAACTACCACCTTGATAGCCATAATTACTATTACTTTCAAGCTGTTGCAATAGCTCTCTAATTAGAGAAACTAAATAAGCACGATAGTCATCGCTTGATCCAAACTGATTGCTGTATAGATACTGGCTTTGGTTCGAATAGTTATAGTCATTACTGTATGCTTCTGCAGTAGGAGCAAAAATAAATACAGAGATGGCTAAAACCGCTAAAATACTGATTTTTTTCATAAATATAAGTCTCTTTTCTTGAATAAATTCCTTGCCGTAGATATACGGAAATATAGGTTCACAATACCCTAAAAATGCAGAAAATCAAGTACCACAGCTATTTTTTAACAAAAGATTACCTATTCTTCCAAGTTGTACTTTGTCTGACTAAAAGATCAGAGGCTTTTTCTGGATGAGCCATTAGGTCCAAAATTATCTTTTCACAGCGAATACTTTGTGACCCTTTGACAAGTAAAACATCGTCGGCCTTAATAAAGTTTTGTAGCTCTCTACCAGCCCTTACTGCTTCATCATATTGAAAGATATTTGCTTCGTCAAAACCGTTTTCTAAAGCTCCTTCTGCAGTTTTACGGGAACGAACACCAACAGTAACGAGAACATCTGCAGTTTCTGCAACCTGCTTACCTACTCGCTCGTGTTCCTCGACTGAGTATTGCCCGAGCTCCAACATATCACCAAGTACTGCAATTTTCCTTCCTTTACACTTGAGTTCGTAGAGAGTTGAAAGTGCTCTTTCAGTAGCTACTGGTGATGAATTATAAGTATCATCGATTAGCATAGTATCTTTAAGACCAGGAACGAGACGCATTCTTCCTGGTGGCGGTGTATGTTCTTTAAGAGCTTCCGCTACTTCTGATAGTGATAAATCAAATAATGAGGCTACAGCTGCTGCAGCTGTGTAATTATAGGTATGTTGCACACCAATGGCACCCTTAATATCAATGACTGCCTGTTGATCGGCGTGCTTAATAACAAACTCCATACCATCTGGCTGATCATAATCATCGTAAGTAATCTTGTCTCCAGAAGAACTGTAGTCTGAGATTGAATATCGACTAAAGCCGATAGTTTTTTGACGAACTGTCTCAGACACTTCACTTACCTGCTCATCGTCATGGTTATAAACCAACACCCCATCATTAGTCAGAGCTTCGATTAGTACCAACTTTTCTTTAGTTACATCAGCAGGGGTTTTAAAATATTCGACATGTACCGGCACATTTGGCAGTCTAGTTAGTACCACTACTTTGGGTTTTATCCAGCTAGTTAGCTTCTTCATATCACCGGGCCGGTCCACACCCATCTCAAGTACCAACACTTTTGGATAATCTCTTTGAAACAAAGCAACTAAGAGACCGTCAAAAAGTACCTTAATCCAACGAAATGGATTATTCCAAGCATTCGGCAAGCCAAGTACAGTTAAAGGTACCCCAATATCAGAATTGAAGCTTTTCTCACTTTTTCTGGTTCTTACCTTTCCTTTTAGGGCAGTATATATAGCGTCCTTAGTTGTAGTCTTTCCAACACTACCGGTTATCGCAATTATAAAAGGTTGATTTCTTTTTATGGTAAGTGTCGCCTCTAAAGTCAACAGTTTTACTATCAGCTTTTTTAAAATCTCTTTCATAACCTTGGTTTTATTTCCTACCGATCAGGAGGAACATTGTAATAATTAATCAAAAATTCAGTTATATCCATGAAAGGAAGCGTTAGTGTCTGCGATGCATAACGAGCCTCCTTTGGTTCTACAGTATACAGGAAAACTAAAAATTCTGGGTCATAGGCAGGAAAGTAGCCAAAAAACGAGTGTAGGAAACGGTCATCATAATACCCACCATTTGCGTTGTCAGCCATTTGCGCTGTCCCTGTCTTGGCGGCGATAGTGTAATTGTCTAGTTTTACGGAACCATTAAGTAAGGCATCATCAACTACAGTAATTAGCATCCTTGATATTTCTTCACTGGTTTCTGGAGAAAAAACCTGCTCTCCGTCCGGATAACTAACCTCTTTGGTAGTACCGTCTTCATATTCAATTGCCTGCACAATGTGCGGCGTTATAAGCTTGCCGCCATTTCCAAGCGTCGCCAAGGCTCTCACAGTAGCGATAGGTGTAAGAGCGATACCTTGTCCAAAAGAGGCTGTTGCATATTCCACATCTCTAGGTGAATCTAAATTATCAATCAAACCATGTGCTTCGTTGGGCAAGTCTATACCAGTCTCACTACCCAGCTTCAAATTTTTAAAATAGTTTCTAAATCTATCCTTTCCCATTGTGTCTACTACAAAAGCCACTCCAGTATTTAAGGATTGATTTAATACTTCTTGCATACTGACGGTGCCACGACCACGTCCATCGTAGTTTCTAATTGTATAAGTATCCAAATCAAGATGACCAGCGTCGTAATAAGTTGTACTTGGTGAAACAGAAACATTATCTATTCCAGCTGCCATTGTGAGTGGTTTTATGATTGAACCCATCTCATATACGTTTTCTACTAGCGGGTTTCTAAAATCTTCTATAGAAGCCTCCGAACGATCATTAAGGTCGTAAGTTGGCACTGCATCAAGAGCATATATCTCTCCTGTCTTCGGGTTTATTATAATTCCTCCTGTCACACTACTTCCCCACTCTTCTTGAATTTCTAATAATTTATTTTGCAAAACTCTAGAAACTGTCGGCTCAATTGAGGTAACTATATTTCCTGAGTGTTTTTCCTCGCTAAAAACCATCCGACCCAAATTGCTAAACAGTTCCGCAAAGAAATTCACAGACAAACGTTGATTGTCTCGATACAAGGTTTCTTCATAATATCTTTCCAACCCATAAATACCTTTGGGCTGCTCATTTTTCCCTTCGCCAGAATAGCCAACAAATCCAACTGTTCTTGCAGCAAGTTGAGCTCCTGGATAATACCTCCATTGATTTCTATACATCTGTACTCCATCTAAATCTAGCTGTTCAATTGTTTCAGACGCATCTGTAGACAACTCGTCTTGTATTTCAACATAACGACGGTCAGGCAAAGTGGCCCTTGTTAAAAAAATGTCTTCATCAAGTGTGAGGAACTGTTGAAGTTCTGTGTATAAATTATCGGCATTAGTAACTTGAGTAGGGTTAATAGCTAGTACATAACCCGACTGCACAGTAGCAGCAGACACTCTCTCACCATTTTTAGTTGTAAAGTAAACACTACCTCGGTCGTACAAGTCATGTACAGTATGAACATACTGACTTTCACCTTTATTTAAATAGACTTCATGATCAAGCACCTGTACTTGATACAGGCGCCCTAATAATATTAAAGAAAACAAAATAACCACTCCGGTTATCAGTCTAATCCGTAGAACAGCAACTTTGCGCATATTTAGTCAACAATACTACGATCAGATAACACTAGTCCAGTGTCACCTCTATCAACAAAAGTTTTCTTGGATGCTTTTACAAATCCATGCTGCATTGCAATCTCCTGACTTACAGAGTGTTGCATACTAATATATTTGGCCTCAAGCTCACTTATATCAGAATGTAAACTACTTATATCCGAGTCAACTTGTTTACGAACAACCACTTCAATCACCGACACACTTAGGAAGTAAACGTACAAAACAGCTAAAGAAACTAAGGCTAAGCAAGCGATTGCCAGATAAACCTGAGCTTTTTTCTTATTTTGTTTTGCAATCTCATTCATAGTTTAAATTTTTTCTATTACGCGCAGTTTGGCACTTCTTGCGCGTGGATTGTTTTTAATTTCATCAATTGTTGGAGTAACTGGTTTTTTAGTTACAAGTACAGCTTTTTCTTCATTTTTGAGCGAGACAAACGAGCGTTTAGCAATGCGATCTTCAAGGCTGTGAAAACTAATGATGGCCATTCTTCCTCCTGGCTCTAGAACTGAGAAGCCTTTTTCTATCAATTCTTTTAAAACTCCTAGTTCATCATTCACAGCTATTCTGAAAGCTTGGAAGGTCTTAGTAGCAGGATGGATGCGACCTCGACGATATGCCGCAGGCACTGCAGATTGAATTATTTTGACCAGTTCAAAAGTAGTTTTGATTTCGGCATTCTGCCTTTCTCTTACTATTGCCTGTGCAATTCTTCTGGAATATCTTTCTTCTCCATATCCATAGATGATGTCGGCAATTGATGACTCTTCCCAATCATTTACGATGTCGTAAGTGGTAAAAGTATGGTCTGCTGGATTTCCGTAAGTCATTTGCAGTGGCCCATCCTTTTGAAACGAGAAGCCACGCATTGGATCTGCAAATTGCTCGCTTCTCCAACCTAGATCTGCCAATATCGCAGTGGGCTTAATTTCGTACTTTTGACATACTTCATCAATCTTACTGAAATTAGCATTCTCTAGATGGACAGTGGCCTTACTAGACTTTAAAGGCTCAGCAATTTCAACAGCCAAAAGATCAGCATCTATTCCAACGTACACTCCACTTGTGTCTAGTGTTTCCAAAAATAATTTGGCATGACCACCAGCTCCTAGTGTGGCATCAACAACTACACTGTCATTACTAATATTCAGTAAATCGACAGCCTCGTTTAAGAGTACGGTTGTGTGCTTTGTATCAGTCATAAGGAAGGATTAGAGGACACCAATCTCGCCAAGCTTTTCTGCTAGTGCATCAGCTTGACCTTCTATTTTCTTTTTATATTCATTCCACTTCTTCTCATCCCAAATTTCTACACGATCATGAATTCCGGCAAGTACCACTTTGGTATTTAATCCAGCAAAATCCTTTAAAAAGTCTGGGACAAGAATACGTCCTATCTTATCTACCTCCACCTCGACTGCTCCTGAGAGAAAGAAACGATTGAAACTTCTTGTATCCGCTTGTCCGAGTGGTAGTGATCCGACCTTAGCCGCAATCGACTGCCATTCTTTGTACGGATAAATAAAGAGACAATTATCGAGTCCTCGAGTTACAACTAATTTTCTCCCTAGTTCCTTGCGCCATTTGCTAGGCAAAGACAGGCGCTTTTTCGGATCTAGTGTGTGATTGTATTCTCCAATTAACATAACTCAAATATATACTTTCACTGAAAGTATACCACTATCTCCCACCTTGTGAACATTATATACCACTTACTCCCACCAAGTACCATTTCTTGGTACTTTTTCTGGGGATAAAACAAAAAGCTGGAGAAGTCTGCGACTTCTCCAGCTTTTTGTTTTATTTAAATAAAACTTTTTTATAAGCTCTACTCACCCTTCGGACGCATCAAAGGAAACATCTGTACCTCTCTAAGTGGCTTATCAATCAGAAAAGCAAACAGTCTTTCGCCAAATCCAAATCCACAAGTAGGTGGCATTCCATATTCAAGCATCTCAACAAATTCCCAGTCAGGCATCATTGCTTCATCGTCCCCTGCTTCCAACAAAGCCTTCTGCTCCTTGAAGCGCTTCATTTGCTCTACCGGATCATTTAGTTCACTGTACCCTCTCCCCACCTCGCTACCAGCAATGATTGGTTGGAACATTTCCACAACATCCTTACCTGGTTGTTTTTTAGCCAAAGGAGCAACTAAAACTGGGTGATTAACTAGGAAAGCTGGCCCTGATATATTTTTGCGACAATACTTCCAAAGAGTGTCTGTTAGGCGCTCTTTGTTATCACCCTCGTATTTAACTCCTAATTCTTGCAACTTGGATTCCATCTCTGTCTTAGAAGCGGTCAATACATTAATGCCAGCCTGCTTCTTAATTTCATCCACGTAGTCAATTTCCACCCACTCGTCTGCCAAGTCAAAAGTGTGACCGCGAGTAGTGAACTCTGTAGTTCCAAAAACTTCATTGGCAATAGTTCTATAAAGCTCTTGTGTAAACTTCATACCATCCCTGTAATCAGCATAGGCCATATAGAATTCCAAATTAGTGAATTCTTGCAAATGCTCCTGACTCGTTCCTTCATTACGATAAACGCGACCAATTTCAAAAGTCTTTGGATACCCTGCGGCCATCAAACGTTTCTGCCACAATTCTCCAATACTAATACGAAGATAAACATCGATATCAAAATCGTTATGGTGAGTAACAAATGGCCTAGCTTCAGCACCACCAGTAGTAAGCTCAAGTGTGGGAGTCTCAACTTCTGCGAAGTTATTCTTTATCATGAAATCACGAGTCACACTCCAAAACTTCTGTTTCTTTTCAAACACTTCCCGCAATTCAGGATTCATTAAGATATCTAAGTAACGCTTACGGAAACGTTCGTTTTCATCTTTAAGTCCAAAATGCTCCGCTGGAATAGATTGCAGTGACTTCGTTAGGACTTTCCATGACTTGGCAGCAATTGCCTCCGCACCTCGCTTGGTCAAAAAAGCTCGGCCTTTAATCTCAATAAAATCACCCGGATCAATGGTTTCATTTAATAAATCAAAAAGATTTGTACCAACATCATCTTTTGAAAAGAAAATCTGAGTACGACCAGTACCATCATAAATATCCGCAAAAGCTGACCCACCGTGACGGCGCAAGGACATAACTCTCCCTGCCACAACCAATTCGGTTTCATTATCTGATAACTCTTCAAAGTTTTCAGCTACAAATCCCAACGTATGATCGCATTCGCTGTGAGCAGCATAAGGATCCATTCCCCTAGCAATTAGAATGTCTCTTTTCTTTTCTCTTTCCGCTTTTATTTCTTCAAGTGATGACATAGTTGCTCCATAGTAGCGAAGAGCGAAACCAGACGCAAGTCCGCGAAGCCAATAGTGATGAAAACTCATGTTTCCGCTCTTCAGAAATTATTCAAATAAATACAAAAGAGCGGACGTAAAACGTCCGCTCTTTTGTTTAAATTTGTGAAAAAATTTATTTAACAGTCAGAACCTTATAAGATTGTTTTCCAGCTGGTGTTTCAAAAGTAAAACTATCTCCCTTAGCTTTCCCCATCAACGCTTCTCCAAGTGGTGAAAGATAGGAAAGTTTTTGTTCATGAATATTTGCTTCTTCAGAACCGACGATAGTGTAAGTGTGAGAATCTTTTTCTTTGTCTTTTTGTATCTTCACTTCTGAACCAAGTCCAACCACATCACCTTTCTTAGTATGAGCAACAATCTTAGCTTCCTTAATAACTTGCTCAAGACGACCGATTCTTTCCTCAATAGCAGCCTGCATATCACGAGCTTCTTGGTATTCAGCATTTTCTGAAAGGTCACCCAGACTACGTGCATATTCGAGTGATTCAGCCACTTCTTTTCGCCGCACTGTCTTCAGATGTTCCAACTCTTTTTTTAGTTCTTCAAACTTTTCGGGAGTAAGGTAGGCTTGAGTATCATTCATAGTTTTCTATTTAAATTTAGTGTCAACAATTATACCCACAAGTGAAACAAAATCAAATATTGCTTCTATTCATCTTTATTTTCAACGTTTTCTATACCAAGCATTTCTGGCCTATTGTGACTCATCCATTCTACCACTTGGCCCATTATTGTGGTTGCCCCTAAAGCATTACTGCGTGGCGCCCTGTCCATTAAAAGAATGAAAGCATAGTCTGGATCCTCATACGGCCAAAAGCCAGCGGCCCAGGAATTTACAAACTTATTGCCGGCCCCAACTTCCGCCGTTCCTGATTTGGCAGCAATTTCAACATCGCTTCGCTCTAAGGAACGAGCTGTACCACGATCATAATTAACGGTCATGCGCATACCTTCATGTATAACTTTCAAATCCTCAGGATTAAGTTCCAAATCAATATAATCTCCTTCGACGTCTTTTCTTAAGTGTGGTGTATATAGTTTTCCGCCATTAGCAATAGCTGCATACGCACGCAACATTTGCAGTGGTGTAGTTTGAAAACCAAACTGTCCAATTGAGGTGTGGTAAGTATCACCGAGACGCCAATCATCTTCAAAGACTTTCTGTTTCCATTCTGGATCTGGCACAGTTCCTGCTTGCTCACCTCCAAGTATAATCCCAGTTTTTTCACCTAAGCCAAATTTTCTTACGTACTCACTAATTTTAGTAATACCAAGACCTATCTGCTCTTCAAACCCACCGCCGATAATATAAAAGTATACGTTGGATGAAAAAGCGATTGCTTCGCGCATCGTCATTTCACCCTGCACTCGCCAATCGTTAAAACGAGTTGGGTTGCTTGGGTCGTATGGATTTGGCAACAAAATGTATCCATTACTAACAATCGTCTTATTTGGACTAATAATTTCCTCTGCTAGTGCAGCGTAAGCCAAAAATGGTTTAACAATCGAACCTGGCGTATAAGCCCCCGCCACTACTTTGTTTAAAAACGGAAAACGGTCGTCATTGTTATAACTTTCTATCAACTCTACATCATCCCCATCTGACATTACTTCTGGATCATAAGATGGAAAGCTGGTCATAGCGATTATCTCACCCGTATGGACATTCATAATGGCCCCTGCACCGCTCCTAAAGCCCGCCTGAGCCGTTGAAGTAGATATGATGTCATGCATAGCCTCCGACAGCTCTGCATCAATAGAGACCACTACCTCGCCTCCGGCATAAGGTCTCATAATTGCATGGGAAGAGATGATTTCATTGGTGGCATCTACTTCGACTAGCACTTCTCCATTTTGACCACGCAAAATCTCATCATAAGACTGTTCCAAACCGCTTACTCCCACATATTCAGTTCTATAATAAAAACCACGACTATCTTTTTGCGGATAACTTACGTAACCGATTGTCTGACCTAATCCTTGCCTATCAGTATATGCTCGAACAGGAAAATCATACTGATCAGTATAATCGTGCTCATTCCAAGCAAGCATCTCTCCATTCCTATCATAAATCACTCCCCGTTCAGCTATGATTACGTCTTTATCTACACTATTACGTTCACTGCGTTCTCTGTATTCTTCCCCTCCAATTATCTGCAAGCGGAAAACTTGCCCAAAATAAATCAATGCAATTAAACCAAAAATTAAACCGACCGTAAAAACATTACGCTTAGTTATTGGCAACTCTATTCGCCCCTCCATCCTAGCTTGATTAAATGATGGGATATTAGAAGAATCCAACAAAATTTCATCAAACTCAATATGGGTTTTAGTTTTTTTCTTTTTCCACCACATACATTTTTAACTGCTTATTTAGTATAAAACAGTAATTCAGGTTTTAACCATTCAAAAAGAATGACGGGTACTCCAGTAATCAATGTGTAGTATGGCACTACTGTTGCGGTTCCATAAAAAGCGTCTATTAAAATACCTAAAATCAACAACTCATACGCTCTCCAATAATAAGCATACGCAATAGCTAGAACAGCAAAGGCATACCAGGGTATGAACTGGAAAATTGCAAAAATAAAAAGAAAAGAAATTAATCGCTTCATAGACTTTCTGTAGAACTGGAAATTTCTTCGGTACTGGTACTAGTAGGAGTTGTGGTGGTAGGTGTGTCAATTAAAATACCTTCTGGCACTGGGACAGTTAGAAAATCTTGCTTGGCGCGACTTACCACTTCCTTGGCCTCGGCAAACAAAACGTCATCAAGAACCTCTTTACCAATCGAAACAAAACGAATGCTGCTGAGCGGTATGTCCATGGAAACATAACCATTTTGTTGCGGCTCTGAAGGTACTGATTCAACATAGGAAATACTACCGAATACTCCCGATTTAAAAGCAGGAATAATTACTTTACTCCCCACCTCAAGTGGAATCCCTTGCGGCACACTAACCTTTAAAACACCCCCACCTTCCCCAATCGCTGTTGTATAAATGTCAGGACCATAAATATACACAGTCGACTCATAACCAGGACTAGTCGCTAAGATTACCAATGAAGTATTCGCGTATACCGCCGTTACGAAACCAATAGACTGATGTTTACCAACATACACTGGAGCACCAACCTTTACTCCAGCTTCACTCCCCTGTCCAATCAGTAAAACATCATAAGGAAGATAAGATGGGCGCATCACAACACTGGCTGTAATTCTATCTTCATCTTCAACTGACAGAGAACGCAATAATTTATTTTCCTCTGCTAAAACTGACACTTGGTCTTCCAGACTTTCATAAGAAGCCAGCTGATGCTCCAGTTCTAATTGTTTATTTACAATACTGTCTCGATCGCGAAGATATGAAGGCAAGGCAGAACTGGAGCTAATAAACCAAGACTCTACATAATTATATGGAACCAAAACAGTTGCTGACACGAAACCAAGAGCTTGTGGCAATAACCACAAAAATAAGATGCCTCCTGAAAATAAGCCGACTGCAATATATACAGGTCGTCTATTGGAGGTTCGGCGTGAATTCGCCCTCGTTGTCGATAAGTATTTCTTCATAAGAATCCAGATTTTCAAGTACAATTCCAGTTCCTCGCACAACCGCACGAAGCGGGTCTGGCACGACAATGACCGGAACATTAATCATTTCCTCAAGTAATTCTGCTAAACCAGGTATCAGTGCTCCACCACCAGAAAGGTGTATTCCCCGCTGCATAATATCCGCCAACACCTCTGGTGGTGTTTGCTCAAGTACACTACGAACTGTCTCTACTATTGTATCAACTGATTGAGATATTGCTTCCCGAATATCCGCATCAGTAATCGCAACCTCTCTTGGCAAGCCAGTCACGACGTCTCGACCACGCACTATCAATTCATGCGTTTCTTCACTTTGATCTATTGATGCTAGTTTCACTTTGGCATCTTCTGCAGTTCTTTCTCCCACCAAAACTTTGAACTGATCCTTTATATAAGAAGTAATAGCTGCATTGAGGTGATCTCCTGCTAATCTAAGATTGCGCGAAGTGACCACGCCTCCATAAGAAAGAACCGCGATGTTGGAAGTTCCGCCACCAATATCAATTATCATACTTCCAACTGCTTTCTCTATCGGCAACTTTGCACCAATAGCTGCAGCCATTGGTTCTTCAATCAAAAATACATCGCGTGCGCCTGCATTCTTTGCTGCATCTCGAGCCGCTCGCATTTCCACATTCGTAATTCCGCAAGGTACACCAATTAATACTCGAGGAGCTATAAGAGTTCGCATATCACTTCTCACCTTGCCAATCAAGTAAGCCAGCATTTCTTCAGTTACTTCAAAATCTGAAATTACACCTTCTACCAACGGCCGTATAACTTCAATATGAGTTGGAGTTCTGCCCTGCATATTTTTAGCAGCAGTGCCGACAGCTACCAATTGTCCAGTTTTCTTGTTTATCGCTACTATAGTAGGCTCATTTAAGACAATACCTTTCCCTTTTAAGTAAACTAACGTACTGGAAGTCCCCAAATCTATACCTATGTCTGTCGAAAAAGCAGACAATAAGCGATCTAGTTTTTTCCCAAACATTTTCATAATGGTAATTATAATACTACGCAATACCAGAGACTCCAAAAACACGCATAATCTATACAAATCAATATCTTCGCAAACTGTACGATTAAAACTACAACTGTAGTTTTAATCGTACAGATCAGAATTGTGAAACTAGCTAAGCTTTATGATTGATTCTGATATTACTTAGCGAAGTCTGCGTACAATTCCTCTTCAGATAAATACCTAACCTCACCAGTAGCACGTTCTATAACCTCAAACTGACCAGCTTCTTTTGTTTTCTTACTAACTACTACTCGGTATGGCATACCAAGTAAATCGCTGTCCGCAAACTTCTCACCTGGACGAGCATCTCGGTCATCGTATAAAACTTCCACATTCATACGTTGTAAGGCAGTATAAATTCCATCTGCATAGTCTTTCACTTCTTCATCATCACCATTTAGACCCACCAAATGAAGCGCAAATGGGGCAATGCTTTCAGGCCAAACAATTCCTTTTTCATCACTCATCAAGTCCACGACTGTTCCCATGGCTCTAGCTGGTCCAATACCATATGAGCCCATAATAACAGGCTGATTTTCTCCATTCTCATCTTTATAGAAAAGACCAAGCGCTTCTGAAAATTTAGTTCCGAGTGAAAATATATTCCCAACCTCGATACTTTTTCTCTTCTCTAGCTTTTCCTTACTGGTTCCAAGTTCAGCCAAGTCAGCTTCCTCAAGAACCTCTTCGTTTATTGCCAAACCTTTTTCATTATCTACATAGACAATATCTTCTCCGGCATCTGCCAAAGTTTGAAACTCATGACTAAACTTACAAAAAGCTCCCCCTGATGCAAATGTTTTGTACGTCATGTCACCTATACCCAAACGATCGAAGATTTTTTTATAGGCGACAGCACAAGCCTCATAAAACTCATTATGTTGTTCTTCGGTTGTGCAAAATGAGTACAAATCCTTCATCCAAAACTCCCGGGTACGCATTATTCCACTCTTAGCCCTTTCTTCGTTGCGGAACTTTGTTTGTATTTGGTAAGCAAAGAGCGGTAGGTCTTTATACGATGATACATAATGACGCATGATATCGGTTATCACCTCTTCATGCGTCCACGCAAAGCCAACATCACCACCCGCCTTTAACTCAGACTTAAACCAGACATCCACTTTTTCATCACTCCACCGGTCGGTCTGCTTCCATAATTCTGGATCTTGCAGAGATGGCATGTATAGCTCTTGACCTCCAATAGCATCCATTTCTTCACGAATCACAGAGTTTATCTTACTGATAACCTTAAGACCCAAAGGAAGGAAAGAATATACTCCAGCCATGTTTTTATAAATGTAACCCCCTTGAATCAAAAGCTTGGCATTTTTTGCCACTTCATCAGTAGGTGCCTCTTTGCGAGTTTTAGTAAAAAGTTTTGATTGTCTCATAGATAAATATTTATATGTAGCTAAATACTAGCTTTAAAGCCATCGATATTCAAGATAATACGATAATGCTTAATTGTCTGGACTATATCAGTTTTACAATATCACTATAAGTAACAGCCAACATGAGCAAGAGCAGGAAACCAAATCCGATTAAATTAACTCTACCCATCCAAATAGGATTTATTGGACGGCGAATCACCGACTCGATAGCAACAAACAACAAGCGGCCACCATCAAGAGCTGGAAATGGCAACATATTTATAACAGCTAAGTTAAGGGAGATAAAAGCGGTAAACATAATAAGAGAAACAACTCCGAAGGCAGCTGCATCCCCCACCAGTCCCACAATACCAATTGGACCAGCCACAGATGAAAGATCTGCCTTCAGCTGCACTGACTCTACCAACAAACTAGTAATACCAACAGTAATCGCAACTAGAGTTTCAACCGTAATTTTCGCTGATTCCCACAGAGCCACATGGATAGGGGTCTTAACTGTTTCCGACATTGCCAAAGATAAACCAACAGCCAATTTTTCTGGATCATCTTTAATTACGCCAGAGCTCGGACTAACAGTAACTGACTCCACCACATCTTTGTATTCATAATTTATAACAATTTCCTCATTTGCATGCAGTGAAACAAAACCGCCAAAAATTGATGGCAGAAGCTCATTACTGATAGTTTCATTGCCGGCTTGCACGGAAGTAATATTTGCGCGTAGTGGGATACCAGCTTCAGCAGCAGGGCTATCTGGTATTACCTCCACCACTGTCATACTCGCTCCCTCACCAGCGACAGTTTCATCTACAGCTTTCTCAACTCCAATCACTAAAGCTAAAGAGAACAATAGCCAGGCAAACAATACATTCATAGTTACGCCAGCTATTAAAACTGCCGCTTGTGCCCACTTACTTTTAGAAGAAAAAGAGCGAGAGTAATCAATCTGCCCACCTTGGCCTGCTTCGCCTTGCTCAGCCCACTGCCCACCTTCACTAGTTAAGACCGGAGACCCACCTTGGCCTGCTTCGCCTTGCTCAGATCGGCCATCTCTGACTTCGTCAGAGACCGGAGAAAGCGGCACGTCTGTGCCGCTTTCTCCAAAGATTCTTACAAAACCACCAATAGGTAAAGCATTGAGCGTATATTCAGTTTCACCTCTCCTAAATCCTTTAATTTTTGGTGGGAAACCTATACCAAATTCGTCAACCCTCATCCCAGACCATTTGGCAACCAGAAAATGGCCGAGTTCATGAACCAGAATCAACAAAAAGAGGACGGCGAGGAAAATTAAAATTGGCATTGTTTGTTTTTATTATGAGCTTATTTCTTTAGCTTTAGATTCATAAACACTTTCTAATTCTTTATTGGCGGCATCTACTTTTTCTTGCATCTTTTCTCTCTGGGAAAATTTCTCATCTTTACTAATGTCGCCGGACTTTTCAGCCGCTTCTATACTTTTTACAGCTTCGTCACGAGCTGTCTTAACTCGCACTCTTGCATCTTCTAGTTTACTTTTTGCTAATTTTTCTAGTTGTACACGTCTTTCACTAGTTAGTTCAGGAAACATTACTCTCAGTCCAGAAGAGTCTGATGCTACAGACACACCAAGATTGGCCTCGTTTATAGCCTTTTCTATGGCTGGAATAGTTCCAGCATCCCACGGCGATACACGTAAAGTTCTAGCGTCTTCAGCACTTACAGAAGCCACCTGATTTAAAGGTGCTTTTGCCCCATAATTTTCAACTTTGATTGAATCTAAAAGAGCTGGTGCGGCTTGTCCAGTTCTAATACCTGAATACTCGCCCATCAGCCAGTCTTTAGAAGCTGCTAACTTTTTTAAAAATATTTCATCCATATTGGCATTCTAACACACAGATACTAACGATGAATAGGCAGCGTTAGAGCTATGTTCTCTAGTAGCATCTTTGCAGATGAGCCGCGATTCTTTAAATTCTGCGCAGCCAAATTTAAAGACTGCAAAACAGGCTCGCTGTTGCCTGACAAGTTTTTATGCATATAGAGAGACAAAGACTTAACTAGACTCGCCATCCAGGCTTGATCTTTTGCTTTCACTTTTTCAGTAATTAGTTCCAGGCGGTCTTTATAATCAAGTTTTGCGAATTCATTTCCCAAACTGTCACCTGAGCTTACCTGACTATTTTCAATTGAAGTAAAACGGGAGCGCAGAGTTGGCAATAATAATGACTCATCAGGCACAATCAGAATAAGCGTTGTGTTAGCTAACGGTTCTTCAAAACTCTTTAAGAGAGCATTTTGAGCCTCAACCGAAAGTTTATTTGCGAACACAACAATCGACTGGAAGTCACTACCAAAAGGATGACTACTAATTCTAGCCGCCACTTGTCTTGCGTCATCAATACTTAAGTTATCTGAAGTAAAGTGAAAATTATTAGCTCCAACAGACAAAAGCTCTGATTTTAAACCAGCTTCTTCTACACTCGCTGCTATTACTAACCTAACCTGTAGTTCCATTCAGACATTATGAACTAAATCATTGTACTTGTCCTTCTTCCTTACTTTTCTTTACAATGTGATGAATTACTCGTCTTAAATAATGCTCAAATGACTCGGTCATATCATGCACAACATTCTGTTCATAGCGCCAACCTTTCATGTAGTCGCTTATAGTTTGTTTAATTTCTGGAGTAGCACCTTCAAACCGACCGGAAATAATCGAGGACATCGGCAAACTGGCGAGTTTTTTATAAAGTGGATGATTCCTTCCTCGCGGCCCAATTCCAATCATTCCGCTTCTCATAAATAATTTCCATTCACTCAATAGCTGGTCAAGACCAGTGGTTATATCATCACTCTGTAATTCATTTTCTAGAGTATGGGGTTTTCCAACTGCAAAATTTGAGTCATTTGTTTCAACTCTTTCACCAGGACCAAATGGCTGCATAGAAGCTGGATGAGCAGAGGTGGATGCAACCGGTGTTTGCACTGGCACCTCAGGCGGTGTTGGTGGTAATTCTACTTCGGGCTCAACAGGAAGGTTCGATGGTGCCGCTGCAACATTTTCCGCTGCCACACTGACCACAGGTTGAGATAATGTCTCAGCCACATCAGAGGAAGGAACCGCTATCTGACGGCGAGACGCCTGCTCAGAACGCTCCAATTTAACAGAATCAGCCAATGCTCTAAGAGAATGTGGAGACGTTGGTTCAGGTGTAGGATTAGGCACAGGTTCTGCCACGGGAAGATTGCTTGGACTAGAATCTGATGATACTTCCTGATTAACAGTTTCCAAAACTGGAGGTTGTGACACTGTTTCAACTACCACTTCCGGCGTTGTTGGTTTTTCAGTTGGCCGAACAGGAGTCTCTACCGCCGGAACTTCTTTAACCTTCAATTTAATTGGCTCAGGTTCTGTAGGTAGCAATTCTTTCTCTGACACTTTTTCTTTCGACTCTTCTTTACTTTCTTCTTTTTCCTCTTGTGGTTGCCATTTCAAGACTTCTTTTTGTGGCTCATCTTCAACCTCAATATTTTTTGTTTCTTCTATTACTGGTTCTTCTTTTTTCACCTCAGTAACTGGTTCATCCTCTTTCTTAGCGAACTTATTATCTGCAAGAGCTACTAATGCCGCGTTATAAGCTGCTTCTAAACGACCCATCGCTATATCAATACCACCAACTCCCCCAGTAGATTTTTTCATAGCATCCAATAAAGCCTGCATATACTCTTTGCCAACCTCATTGTTTACATCCATTAAATTTACTGGATTCCCCACCTTTTCATTGATTTCATGTTTAATTTGTTTGATTCTTGATTGTGGGTTGCTTGAAACAGACTCTTGATATGAAGGAGTAGCGGCAATAGGCGCTGACGACACTTCAGGTGCGGGTCCGGTAGTGGGTGTAGGAGCTGGAGGAGGAATTGGAGTATCTAAAACTGTATTACTATTATTTTGTGCTGCAGGAGGTTGAACGTTAACTGGCTCTATTGGTTTACTAGTCTCAGTTACACCAAAAGATGGTACTGGTCGTTGCTGACCAATCACTGAAGAAACTGCTTCCGAAACAGCCGAGGAATTTTTACTGTTTGTGCCACTAGAGGCCTTACGCTCTAGGATGTGTTTAAAACTACTTTTATCTTTAGAGATAAGGCTTATGATTTCGGACTGTAATTTAGAAGTATCTACAGTACTACCCTCGGCTCCTTCTTTAGCGTATTCCAGTACCAAATCTCGAACTTCAGTTTTATCCTCATTAACCAAAGCCGAACTACGTATCGCTACCAAAAGATCTAAAAGCGACTCACGCTTAAAGAGTGCCTCACTGTTAATGATAGCTACAGAACTAGTATCCGACTTTGCCGGTTTGGAAACGTCCATATTTCCTTCTTATTCTAGCACTAGGCTGCCAAGAGTTAGAAATAAATTCTGTGTATTACATTAAAATCATCTAGGTTTTAGGGGCATTGTCCAATTTCTGCGACTTACCTTTTGGCAATTATGGTTTTCTTGTAAGTATTTAAATGTTCCAAAGCTATACCAGTTCCTTTTGCGACACAGAGAAGAGCCTGGTCTGCTAACACAGCTTTTACGCCGGTGCGTCGCCTAATTAATTCCGGGAAATTTCTAAGTTGTGAAGTGCCTCCAGTCATGATAATTCCATCATCAATAATGTCAGATGCCAACTCCGGCGGAGTCTCTTGAAACACATCCTTAATCGCCTTAATCATTTGTCTTAGTTCACGTGATATTGCTCTTACAATTTCATTAGTTTTCACTTCAGTAACCCGAGGCAAGCCAGTCAATAAATCGCGACCTTTTATCTCCATAGTAAGCTCTTCGGACAGTGGCAAAGCAGAACCAATTCTAATCTTTACTTCTTCTGCAGTTTTTTCTCCTATCGAAAGATTTCTAGTCTTTTTTATATAATCAATAATAGCTGCGTCTATTCGATTGCCAGCACACTTAACAGAATTAGCAGCAACAATACCGCCAAGAGATATAACAGCCACATCAATAGTTCCTCCACCAACATCAACAATCATATTTCCTTGCGGCTCATAAATCGGGACACCGGCACCTATAGCTGCCAAAATTGGCTCCTTAACCACGTAGGCATTTCTAGCTCCGGCTTTCATTGCTGCCTCAATCACAGCCCTCCTTTCAGTTGAAGTTACGCCAGCAGGAACTGAAATCATTACTTCTGGTTTAAACAAATTAAATCTACCAAGTGATTTTCGCAAAAAATATCTAAGCATTACTTCTGTTACTCTATAATCAGCAATTACACCATCAGTCATAGGGCGATAGGCTTTAATACTATCTGGCGTTCGTCCAATCATATTTTTTGCATCAACGCCTACTGCCAAGACCTCATTATTATCTGAGATCGCAACAACCGAAGGCTCGTTTAAAACAATTCCTTCACCAGGAATAAAAACTAATACATTTGTGGTACCTAAATCGATGCCAATCTTTGGAATAAAGCGAGGAAACATGTTACGCAATTGTATATAAGTTATCCCAATAATCCAAATGCACATACCTATAGCACTTATGCTATAGTATCTGGTATGAATATTGGAAAAAGAATTGCAGATCTGCGCGAGGCGCAAGGTCTTACACAGAGTAGTTTGGCAAAAAAACTTAACACAACACAAAGTGCAGTAGCAAGAATAGAGAGTGGACGACAAAACCTAAGCACCGAAATGATAAAGAAGATTAGCAAGGCTTTAGGTAAAAACTTGTTCACCATTTCTCCTGGTAGCGTTAGCCTAGCCGTTAACGGCGGCAAAAAGCTTCAGGGCACAATAGAAACCAATACCAGTAAAAATGGTGCCGTTGGGTTACTTTGTGCCTCACTTTTAAATGAAGGAAAAACGACGCTCAAACGTATGCCGCGCTTAGAAGAAGTTCATCGTATTATTGAAGTACTTGAAAGCATTGGTGTATCTGTAGTTTGGAACGGGGGTGATATTACAATTACTCCACCCAAAAAATTTGAGTTGGATAAAATTGATACAGAAGCAGCTAAGCGTACTCGCAGCATAATTATGTTTATTGGCGCTCTATCACACAATTTAAAGAAATTTTCCATTCCTCAATCCGGTGGCTGTAAACTAGGTAGTCGCACAGTAAGACCTCATTTCTATGCTTTAGAAAATTTTGGCATCGATATTAAAACTACAGATGAAAGTTTTGACATTACAGTAAATAATAAAGAGCCAAAAGAAGTTATTCTTTATGAATCTGGAGACACTGTAACCGAAAATGCAATCTTTGCAGCGGCCTTCACTCCTGGGGAAACAGTCATCAAATATGCTTCTGCTAACTATATGGTGCAAGAAATTTGTAGCTTCTTGGAACTCTGCGGTGTGAAGATAGAAGGGGTTGGTACCACTACTCTCAAAATAACTGGGGTAGAAAAAATAAACACTCATATCACCTACAATCTTAGTGAAGACCCAACAGACAGTATGTTCTTTTTGACAGCCGCCATCCTGACCAACTCGTCTATTACTATCACCCGCTGTCCGATTGACTTCCTTGAGCTTGAATTATTGAAGCTAGAAAAAATGGGATTTAATTACAAAGCCAGCAAGTCATACGTAGGAGAAAACGGTAAAGTACGCTTGGTAGATATCACCACCAAACCATCTAAATTAGTGGCCCCATATGAAAAAGTTTATGCGCGCCCGTATCCAGGCCTAAACATTGATAACCTACCCTTCTTTGCTGCCATTGCCACGCAAGCCGAAGGTCAGACGTTGATTCATGACTGGGTTTATGAAAAAAGAGCCTTGTACTTTACAGAGCTTGATAAGTTAGGAGCAGACACCGTCCTGGCCGACCCACACCGAATTTATATTACTGGTAAAACAAAACTAAAGGCTGCTGAACTTATATGTCCACCAGCATTGCGTCCCGCAACTATTCTTTTGATTGCTATGCTTGGAGCTGAAGGACGCTCAGTTTTGAGAAATATCTACAGTATTAACCGTGGCTACGAGAACCTAGTAGAGCGCCTCGCTTCGCTCGGCGCAGACATCGAATACCTACAGGAATTTTAGATATTTTTTACTTCCATTTTAGCTCTGTTAGAATGGGGGTATGTATGTGATAGAAGTGACTCCCCTACTGAAAGCGACTGGCCTAGAGTCATTAAGTTATTACTCAAGTACCAATTACGAAGTGGGTGCGATTCTTGATGTTCCAATCAGGAAAAAACTAGTTGGTGCTTTGGTTACAAAGAGTTCACCGGTCTCTACCGCTAAAACTGCAGTGCGTGCAGCAACTTTCTCACTTAAGAAACTTCCAGCAGATACTCCTAAAAAATTACTATCTCCAATACTCACAGAAACTGCTAGGCAATTACAAAACACCCTACCAGCTTCATTAGGAGCTATCTTGTTTGCCTTATTACCAAAGGAAATTAGAGAAGGTGAAGCAACAATGGAATGCTCACTGCCGTGTCTGGGAACATTTGATACTCCTGTTGTTTCAATATTGCAGTCGCTGAGTGAAGAGAGATATCGTACTTACCGCAGTAAGGTGCGAGAGGCTTTTGCTCATTCCGGATCAGTAATGTTTGTGGTGCCCACCACTGCTGAATTAGAGCAAGCGGTTACTTCTCTATCACAAGGTATCAAAGAACGAGTAGTGGTTTTATCAAGCAGTCTTTCCACCACAAAAATACGCGGGGCTTACGAAAAATTTCACGATCTTTCACAAGCAAAATTAATCATCACCACCCCTAGTCACGCTCACCTAGATCGTCACGACATCACACACATAATCATAGACAATTCCCGCAGCAGTCACTATAAGAGCCGTTCACGACCATACATAGATGTTCGTGAATCGTTAAAAATACTAGCCAAAATAACAAACAGACAGGTTATTTTTGGCGACACTCTCCCAAGAACAGAGGAAGAATGTTTAAGGCGAGAGGACATCTACCAGACAGAGGGCGAGCATCCAAAGCGTCTTATTTTTAGTAATTCACTTTCATACTTAGTTCAAAGCACAGCTGACGATAACGGCAATGAATTCAAACTATTGTCTGAAGAATTAGAAAAATCAATCCAGCAAACTCTAGAGGCTCGCAACAATGTCTTTATATATGCACCAAGAAGAGGTCTGGCTCCAATCATTGCATGTGTTGATTGCGGTCTGATTGTTCGTTGTACAGAATCAGGCGCCCCTTTTTCATTAGTCAGAACAATGAAAAATGGCGAGGAACAAAGATGGTTTTTTTGCCCAGTCTCTGGAATACGGGTGCGAGCAGCGGACACCTGTGGTAAGTGTGGCTCTTGGCGACTCAAGGAACGTGGTGTTGGAATTCAGCAAATTGAAGACACTTTAAAAGAAAAATTTTCTGACTTTCCAATATTTATTATCGACCATACCACCGTCACAACCCACAAACAGGCTAAACAAAAAACTGGCGCTTTCTACGACTCTAAAGGAGCTATCCTGCTTGGGACAGCAATGACTCTTCCTTACTTAACAGAATCTGTCAGTTTATCGGCGATAACATCTTTAGATGCTGCCAGAACTATCCCTACCTGGCGAGCTGACGAGGAACTCTTTGCTTTATTGCTAAAATTAAGAGAAGCGTCAGAAGATGAGGTACTGATACAAACCAGAACTGAAATCGATGACTTAATGAAAAACGCGGAGCGTGGCACTGTCGACCAATTCTACGATGAGGAATGTGAATTGCGTGAATCAGTATCGTATCCACCGTTTGCACAACTAATACATTTCACTTTTCAAGGAAACAAAGATGAAATAAATCGGCAGGAAGAAATGTTGACAAATGTTTGCGAAAATTACTCTCTTGAAACCTATGCACCACTGTCTACCACAAACGAAAAAGGGGTTAGATATGGTCTCTTAAAAATCCCTCGCCACTCATGGCCCGACAAAATACTTATGGACAAACTCCGAGAATTGCCACCAAATATAAGAATCGAAATAAACCCCCATCGCATAATTTAGGTTTTCTATGATGATTTTTATTTCGGTTTGAGTTATAGTAGCCAGCAACAACTTATGGCAAAATTAGTATCACAAGATCATCCTGCTTTACATCAAATTGCTGAAGAAGTACCTGTCGAAGAAATAGGTAGCGCAAAGATACAGAAAGTAATTAAGGATATGAGGAAAGTTTTACTCAGCTGCCCAAGGGGAGTTGCTATTGCAGCACCACAAATTGGCGTGTCGTTGAGGATTTTCTTGGTGCATGATGTAACAGCAAACAATACAGATCAAGAAGAACGAATCCCAGACATGATTGCCATAAACCCCAAGATTGTTAAGACTTCAAAAAAACGCACAGAGATGGAAGAAGGCTGTCTATCTGTTCCAAACCGTTACGGTAATACCTACAGACATGCCAATGTCACAATACGAGCATACGATGAGAACGGTGAACTTTTTGAACGAGGAGCCGGCGGACTACTTGCTCATATTTTTCAGCACGAAACTGATCATCTAGATGGTATTCTATACACTGATCATGCCCACAAAAGCTGGGAAACAGACGAAAACTACGAAAAGGTCACAGACGAAAACTAATTATGAAAATTGCTTATTTTGGAGGAGCCCCGATTGGAAAACCTGTCTTGGAAACTCTACTTGAAAAAAACATCAAACCGAGCTTGGTAATCTCTTCACCTGACCGCCCTAGTGGAAGAGGTCAAAAGCTGCAAGAAAACGATTTAAAAATAGTCGCGTCTAAAAACTCAATTCCGACTTTTCAACCCGAAACGCTTAAAGACAAGGAGGCTTTGTCGCCCTTACTAGAGACTGAATGGGATTTATTTGTGGTCGTTGCTTATCCAAATATATTGCCACAGTGGTTAATAGATATTCCTAAACATGGAACTATCAACCTACACCCTTCACTACTTCCAAAATACCGCGGTGTTAGTCCGATTAGAAGCGCTATCCTAAACAATGACAGACAAACTGGGGTAAGCGTCATGCTGCTGGATGCGGAAATGGATCATGGCCCTGTGCTCGCTCAAGCTAGCATTGAAATAGAAGAGCAAGATTGGCCTATTAAAGGAGGCGAGCTTGATGAGAAACTAACTAAACTCGGTGGAGAATTACTAGCAGAAACTATTCCTAATTGGCTAGATAAAAAAATAAAACCTACTGAACAAAACCATTCTCAAGCTACTTACACTAAGAAATTTGATAGATTTCAAGGTGAACTACCACTCGATCCCTTCAATCTACCAAGCGGGCAAGAAGCCTACCAAGTACTACTTAAGATCAGGGCTTTCGATGGCTTTCCAGGAACTTTCTTTTTTCACACAAATAAGAGAATAAAAGTATTAGACGCGCAACTTTCAGCGAATAAGGAATTGGAAATTTTATCGGTGCGACCAGAAGGAAAAGGAACTGTAGATTTTGACACTTGGCTCAGTTCTCAGAAGAATTAAATTGAGTTTATATAAAAAGCCGGAGGCGATAGCCTCCGGCTTTTTATATACCCTACCGTCCAAATCTCAACATTTCTTTTATCTTACGGCCACCTTTTCTAAGTAGTGTTTCTTTCTTGGTATTTGCTCGTCTGAGCTCTTTGTCTAACTCACTCTGCACTTCATCAACTGCTTTTTCAAAACTATCTAGAGCTGCTTCTGCCCTAAAGAATTTCCCATTAACATCTAAGTTCACCTCAATCCTATAAACGTCACCAGAATTTTGATGATTTAGTTTTTCATATTCAACCTCACACAAAGCAGGAGCATCACCTATGTACTTACTAAGTGGTTGTAGTTTCTGCTCAGTCAAAAACTGTAATTGCTCATTACTTTCAGTATTTGTAAATTTGAATTTAATGCTTGGAAATGTCATTTTATTTTTCTTTATTTTTTATATCTACGTCGAATATTTTTCTTGGAGAGCGATGGCCAGATACTAATTTAACTTGACCACTTTTAACTCTGTATAGTTCACACAATAGTTCCTTAACTTTTACATTCGCTAGGTTTCTGGCTGCAGGTTCTCGAACAGCCATTCTGTATCTCATTTCACCGAGATTTTCTACTTTCTCCTTTTTGGCTCCAGGTTGTACTTCGACTCGTACATACATATCTTTAATCAGTGCATATATTACTCGAATCTGAAGCATCTCTGTGCACACGAACCTGCCCTGCCATACTGTGTGAACTTGAATAATTTTTATTCAAATAATCAATAATGTCGTTAGACTCATACAGTTTGACACCACTCTCATTATCAGTCAAAAATGGGGTTTGTTTTTTACCCCCCAAACCTATGAGTTCCTCTGTAAGTTCACTGTTTTCCTTTATATTCTTCAAGTCCAATTCAACGCCCAACTCCTCAGACACTGCTAAAACCTTCTTACTAAAAGGACAAGTTGGTTTGTAATATAGAGTTAACATAATTTAGTTTTTTTCGTACACACCCATCAGTTCAGCCTTATCCAGCATCATCCCTTTCGCAGCTTCTTCAACTTCATCTAGAGTAGGAGCTTTGATAAAGTTTAATATCCCAGAAACAGCATATAGACGAAAAACATAACGATGTTCTGTTGGCTGATACTCGCTAGGCGGACAAGGTCCTGTGTAAGCAGACTGGCCTGCAGTATTTTCTCCCATCGACAAAGTCACATCTCCTTCTTCAATAGTTTTTGTATCCTTAGGTAAATTGTAAACTACCCAATGATTAAACTTCTCCAATCCTCTAGCTTCTTTTATTTCCTGTGGAATATCCGGATCGTCCATTACCAGAACCAAAGACTCTGTACCTTCTGGGACACCTTCTATTGTCAGTGGTGGATTAATATTATCTCCCTCACAAGTATAAAGAGATGGAATCTTTTTTCCTTCATCGAAAGCAGGAGAAGTTAAAGTAAATGTCATAATTTCTGAATTATCTTCTAAATTACCATTTTCGAAATCGGAAACAGTTGGTGCATGTGCACGTTCATACAAAACAAAAGCTGTCCCAAAAACTATTATAAAAGCGAAACCAAGTACAGCATAAGCATTTCTCATTTTTTCATTATAACATTCATCTAGTCACCTTACTTTTGACAAGAGGGGCAATAATGAGTCCCCCTACCTGCAACACGTGTTTTTTCAATTATTCCACCACACCGACTACACACTCCTCCTTGCCTACCAAACACCTGTAGTTGTTCAGTAAAATTACCAGCCTCACCATCAGTATCAACGAAATGTTGAAATGTTGTGCCCCCGACAGCAATCGCCTCTTTCATAACATCACCTGCGGCAATCGCTAGAGCCACTGACTCTTTTTTAGTAAGAGTGTTTGCAGGCCTGTTTGGTTTTATTTTAGCTCTCCAGAGAGCCTCATCCACATATATATTTCCCAATCCAGCGATAAATTTTTGGTCTAATAAGACCGCTTTTATTAACGCCTTCCGTTTTTTAACACTCTCCACAAACCAGTTAATATCAAAATCATCTGCAATTGGTTCTGGACCAAACTTACTTCTGGCCTGTTTCAGTGAGTCTGCATCAACCAGTTTGGCATAACCAAAAAGACGCATGTCATTAAAATACAGTACCGATCCATCCAGAAAATAAAAAGCTACTCTAGTGTGCCGACCAGGCAAATCACTCCAATCTTTAGCAACAACACTATGTCCACCACCACTGATATCACCTGTCTTCTCAACAAAAAAGAACTGCCCGGTCATTTTAAGATGTGACAGCAAAAACAGATCCTTTTCTTTTACGAAAGAAAAAATTAATAACTTCCCCACCCTATCAATATCTGCAATGGTTTTTCCAACAAGCTTCTCTTCTATAGTTTCGTCATTGTCGACTGTTTTATTATGAAAAACCTCAACTGCTTTAATAGTCTTTCCCAGCACTTTTGTTAAAAGTTGTCTCCTTACTGTTTCTACCTCAGGCAATTCTGGCATTCAGTGATTCTAACAAAACTAGACCAAAATATCTTATTAAACAAGAAGTACCCAGAAGTTCACACAGAAACCGGCTTTTTGAGTTAAGATATATGTATATGGATATAAACACACTCTTAGTTATTGCGCATGTAGCAGGGACAATTCTCGGTGTCGGTGGTGCAACACTAGCTGAAATAAACGTAATGACTGCACTTAAAGATGGAAAAGTAGATATTAGTGAACGCACCTTAATGCACGCTAACTACACGATGATTAGAGTTGGTACTGCCTTGGTTGTACTTTCTGGTATAGCTTTAGTTTGGTGGCATCTGAGTCAGGGGAATAACTGGGTGCTTACTAGTTCAAAAGTTTGGTTCAAGGACTTATTAGTAGTGTTTATTATTCTCAATGCTTTCCTACTGGCCAAACATAAGATTCCTTTCTGGCTTGGTAGCGGTGTATCCTTCACCGCCTGGTGGATGGCTACGATACTAGGCCTTTGGCGCGGACAACCATTCAACTTCTTTGAACTGCTCGGGGGCTTTGTAGTATTAACACTTTTAGTTGGCTGGGCTTTAGAACTGATTAAGCGAAGTATAGTTAATAAATAGTACTGATCTAGTTTAAAAGAAAATCGCACATTTGCTTACATGCAAATGTGCGATTTTTATATACAACTAACACGCTACAAACCTATCCAATTGGGCGAATCTTGATAAAACGCTTTTTCCAAGCACTTTGAAACTGTTCTATAGAAATTGAACCTCCTCCCATCTCCTCAGCTGGGTCGTTGTAGTATACCAGCCCATCTTTAACACCATTCACCACCACCAAATGAGGTATCGGATTAGTGGGTTGAAATGTATAATGTACAGAAACTATAACAGGACCCACCCCGACCTCATCCTCTAACTTACCAAAAGCTTCCTCCATAGATAAATCAGATAGTCCGACAGCTTTACCAACTAGACCATAATCCTTGGCCAAATTAATTAGTCCCTGATGAGACCATCCAGCATTTTGTATATAAGCTCCACTATTTATCCCTTCTTGCAGTAAAACATCTACCGATACAGCTGGTTTATAAAAGTCTACAAGCATAGCTAGACTAGCTATGCCGCAACCAATTTTACGCCACTCAACCGGAGTAATGTCGACAAACTGTGAATAAAAAGGTACTTCAAAAACATCTCCAGTAGATAGTGAAGAAACTGTTTTTTCTATCATTACAGGTTGGTCAGCGTCGCTTTCTGCTGAATCAGCTAAATTACCAGCACTTTCATCAGTCAATGGTTCAATAAGTAGAACCTCCTCTGCGTCTGAGAGTGATTTTGAGTTGTGAACAGTATCAACTGAAGCACTAAAAGCTATACTACTGAAAGCTCCAGCTGCAGACACTATCATTACAATTAACAAAATGTGAAGATACTTCAAAACAATGTAATTCTATCTCAACTTCACCTCAAACCCTAACTGCACTAATACCTAACACTTTAGCAAACGCTTCTTCTGGTGTCTCCCAGTTGAGTGTCTTGCGTGGTCGTTGGTTCAAGAGCTTCTGGACACGTTTCAGTTCTGCGAT
>Ga0222673_1000257_pt1 | contig 29039 bp, 30 predicted proteins | sample AntAcemetagen801_FD_179845 | JGI IMG/M metagenome (GOLD analysis project Ga0222673, IMG submission 179845) | Saline water microbial communities from Ace Lake, Antarctica - #801 | ecosystem: Environmental > Aquatic > Non-marine Saline and Alkaline > Saline | place: Antarctica: Ace Lake...
ATTGCGCAGTGTATTAACCAAAAGCCCAGGAAGATCCTGGGCTATCGGTCGGCTTTAGCAGTGGCTAAAGCTGGTGGTGTATTATTAGAGGATTAGAGTGTCCTAATTGAGGGGTGAATTTAGGTATCAACACATTTTTTGGAATTGTAATATTTTTGTATTTTGTCAAGGGTTGCGTACCGCCGCCGCATCTGCGATGCGGCGGCGGTACTTCCTGCTATAATTGTGGTAATTATGACTATAAAGGAGGCTAAGCAGCAGTTTCTGGAATACTTGGAAATTGAGCGGGGTCGTAGTGTTAAGACGATTGAAAATTATGATCGCTACCTCAATCGATTTATTGGTTTTACTAAAATCAGTGACCCTAGCAAGATAAAGGAAGAACAGGTGCGAGAATTTCGTCTGTGGCTAAATCGCCAACCAGGAACTAAATATGGGAGGAATGTAGAGCCGATGAAAAGGCGAACACAGAATTACTACCTGATAGCTTTGCGCGCTTTTCTTAAATATTTGCGAAAAAGAAGCATCCCTTCCCTGTCTCCGGAAAAGATAGAGTTGGCTAAAGTCCCAGAACGTTCACTGGATTTGATTTCGGCACAAGAACTTGAAAGACTACTTAAAGCACCAGACGTTAAAACGTCAGCTGGTTTGCGAGATAGAGCAATTTTACAACTGCTTTTTTCTACCGGGCTTCGTGTGTCCGAACTCTGTGCCCTATCTATTGATGATGTCGACTTGTCTCGTGATGAGTTCTCGGTGCGTGGTAAGGGAGATAAAGTACGAGTAGTATTTCTTTCTCCTGAGGCAAAAAAGGCAATTTCTGAATATTTAAAATCCCGCAAAGATATGCACGATGCTTTATTTGTGCAATATGGGAAGAATGTTAAGGCGGCGAAAGACATACGTCTTTCGCCGCGAGCAGTCCAGCGCTCTCTTAAGGTGTATGCAGCCAAGTCTGGGATTACCAGAAAGGTAACACCACATGTTATTCGTCATAGTTTTGCCACTGATCTTCTGTCTAATGGTGCGGATTTACGTAGCGTACAAGCTTTATTAGGACATGCTAACATCGGTACTACTCAGATTTACACTCATGTTACCGATAAACATTTGCGGGAAGTGCATAAGAAATTCCATGGAAAAGCTGGTGGTTAGACAAAGTAAAAGCGCGCGGCCCTTGGGCCGCGCGCTTTTACAACATATCCTTACGCTCGTGCAACATTGGCAGCAGCAGGACCTTTGTCGCCCTCCTCTACATCAAATGTTACTGCGTCACCCTCTCGAAGATCGTCGTAAAGAAGACCTTCAGTTAGGCTACGAGCGTGGAAGAATACGTCCTTATCACCTTCTTCTGGCTTGATAAAGCCAAAACCTTTGTCGGTAAGACGTGCAATTGTTCCAGTCATTGGATTGAATTATTTAATAACTTGTACAAAACCTTCTACACCTGAACTACATCTTAAAAATGAGACCCCAAGGAGAACTGCTTTGTTGTGAACTATTAAAGCACACCCCAGTAAAAACACAATAGTACTTAAGGTGATTTTATTAATCTTAGTACTGCTATAATTATTTATAAGAAAATGAATAAGCTTAATAAGCTAAAAAGAAAATTTAGGCGAACCAAACTTTTTAAGTGGCTTAAAATGCCACGAGTGGAAACGGTGATTGTTTTCTTTGTCGTGTTGGCGGTGGTGTTTCTCTTGGGGTTATTTGTAACTGGTTCGCGCATTGGTTCTGATAAGCCCGAGCCCTTCCCTATCAGTGTGGATTCCAGAAATCAGATGATTGTTGAGAGTACTGAAGTTGATAAGTATTTTGATATTCACGTTGCTGGTTCTGATCCTTCTCTTGGCAAATTAAGTTGGTTGGGAAAAATTTCCAATAAACTAGGTGTCGAACGTTGGCCACAGTATTTGGCCAACCCGTTGAGTCGCACGGTGGTTATTCTTTCTGGAGAGCGTCGTGAACAGGTTTCTAATCACTTTGCTCGCGTACTGGGCTGGAATAAAGAAGAAGAGCAGATATTTCTAGACTTAGTTTCTAGCTCTAGTCCAGCGATGGTTGAAGGAAAGTATTATCCTGGTAGTTATTTAGTAGAAAAAAGTATCTCACCTGAGGCGATGGCAGGAATAATTAATGATGCTTTTGCTAATGAGATATTGGCTCGCTATCCAAACAGACTGGAAAAGAAAGTTTCGCTGGAGGAGGCGCTAGTAATTGCTTCTATTCTAGAACGTGAAGCTTATGATTTTGAGGATATGCGCCTTATCTCTGGGGTCATTTGGAATAGACTGTTTCTAGGTATGAATTTGCAGCTAGACGCTACTCTCCAGTATGCAAAAGGTAGTTTGCCATACGGTACTTGGTGGCCGAAGGTCGTACCAGCAGATAAATACATTGATTCTCCGTACAACACCTATGAGAATGAAGGCTTGCCCCCTACTCCAATTGCAAACCCTTCAGTTGAATCAGTCTTAGCTGCCCTCAATCCGGTAGAAACTGAATGTATTTTCTATTTTCACAATCGCCAGGCTGAGTTTTTTTGCTCCCCTGATTATGAAGGGCATGTAAAACTTCTCAAGCAAGAATACGGCCAAGGTAAGTAAAACAAGAGCCGTCAGTCGCTAGCGACTGACGGCTCTTGTTTGTCAGGAATATAGCTATTTCCTTTTCTTATCTAAATCGAGGGTTTCATCAATTCGGATTTGTTCCACAAACTCTGGTACGTGAGAAACTAGAATCATGGTTCCTTGGTAAGTGTCCAGGGCTTCGGCGATAACGGGAATATGACGGAAGTTTATATGGTTGGTTGGTTCGTCCAAGACCAATAGTCCTGGTTTCATAAGTACCAGTCTGGCAAAGGCCACTAAACCTTTCTGTCCTTCTGACAGCAATCCAATTTTTGTTCGAATGACATCTCTATTAATTAAAAACCCAGATGCAACTGAACGCATGTCTTCCTCAACTTTTTTATCCATCGCAGAAAATAAGCAGTCATATACAGTCTGTTCAAAATCTAGGTTTGAAAAGTCTTGTCGGTAATATCCAATTCTTACACCTTTGGCCACTTGTTCACCGTCAGCATGCCCAGAGGCTAATGATTCAAGAAGAGTTGTTTTACCAATTCCATTTGGTCCAATGATTCGCATGTGCTGGTCACGTTTTAGGGTGATGTCACATGGCACGTCCTTAGCTTTGTGGTCGTGAATTATTTTGTATGAACTTAGTTTTAATACTTCCAAAGGAATTTCTTTTTGGACTGGAAATGAGAAAGAACGAATCGTCCTATCTTCTTTACGAACATCCACTTTGTTTTCTTCAGAAGTTTCAGCTTTTTCACGCATTCGCTTGGCCACCATTCTCATACCCCCACCCTTGTTGGCGAAGAAGTTTGCCTTGTCTTTATTTTCCCGTATTTCCTTTTCTAGCTGTGCGTTCTTTCGCTTTTCCTTTTCTACACGAATTGATATTTCCTTCACAACATCATGATAGTTTCCGTCGTACTGCTCAATTGTTCTGGTTTGAACATTCAGATAAAGTACGCCGTGAGTAAAAGCGTTTAGGAAATCAGAATCATGAGAAATAACGATTACCGTTTTTTTATATTCCCGCAAAAACTCAGTCAGGTGCTCGATACCTTCTTTATCTAAATTGTTGGTTGGTTCGTCTAGTAGCAAAACATCTGGCTCTTGGATAAGAGCGGAAGCCAATAAAAGTCGGGCTTGCTGTCCACCAGAAAAACTACCAATTATCCTGTCCTTAAAAGTTTTAATAACCTCAGGATCATTGGGAAGCAAATTTACAACCTTTAAGATGTTGTCGATTTTAGGGTCAATATCATAAACTTTTTCACTAAAACACTTTTCAAAAAATTCTCTAATAGTAAGTTCGAGATCACTACGAGGAATCACTTGTCTTGAAACAGCGATACTTGTTCTTGGTAAAATATTGATTGCTCCATTGTCTGGTTCGTTTTCTCCTGTTATCAAACCAAAGAGAGTGCTTTTGCCAGCACCGTTTTGCCCCATCAGGGTCATTTTGGCACCACGCCGTACAGAGAAACTGCTATCGATAAGAATCGGGGTGGTGGCATTGTGTTCATATGAGACGTCGTTAAACGTAATGAGTCCTGCGCTTCGTGACATAGTCACGCAGCTTACACTACCGAAGAGACACTATCAATCAAAATAATTATCTTGAGACAGCTTTTTAAGCATTAATTCCAGCCACGTAGCCTGTCGTCCAGCAGGTTTGTAGAGAAAATCCCCCGGTAGGTCGATTGATATGTAGCAGGTCACCAGTAATAAATAGGTTTTTATAAAGTAACGAACGCATTGTTTTCATATCCATTTCCGTCAGTGGCACTCCTCCGTCGGCCACCACTGCCTTGTCGTTACCTAGTAAGCCTTTTATTGTGAGAGGCAAAGCTTTAAGAAGTTTGGCAATTTGTTTTCGCTCTGTTTTAGTGATGCTGTGCACCCCCTTTTCATGATCTATTTCTGGTAGTAGAGTTAAAAGAATTTTCCCAGTACCATCCGGCGCAATTTTATTAAATATATTTTTAAACATCTTATTTTTATTGTCATCAAAAACTTCTAGAATTTTTTTCTCAAGTGAGCCGGTGTCAGTGTCTGGAAAGCAGTCAATTGTGGCAGTTACCTCCCCTTCTTGCAGTAAGTCGCTCACTGCTTTTGCAGAATTTAAAATCAGTGGTCCAGATATGCCAAAGTGAGTAAATAAAATCCTCCCTGATTTAGCAAAAGCTTTTTTACCATTGATTAAAAAAGTTATTTTTATATCTGAAAGTGAAGTTCCTGTTAGTTTATGACCCCATGATTCTTTTGTGGCCAAAGGCACGATACTTGGAGTAGGTTCTTTTATAGTGTGTCCGAGTTCTTTCAACCAACCAAAACCATCACCTGTAGAACCTGTTTCAGGATGAGATACTCCTCCGGTTGCCAATATGTATGAAGTGGCTTGATAGGTTTTTTCTCCAGCTTCAACTCCAGTAATTTTTCCATTTGCGCCAGTTACCCTTGAGATTGCTGTATCTGATATTACTTTTACATTGCCGGTTTTCATATGTTGCTCTAAAGCTCGAACAACGTCGGCAGCTTTTTGTGATTTAGGAAAAGCTCTCTGGTTAGCTTCTACAACTAAGGGCAAGTTTAGTTTTTCAAAAAAAGAAAAAGAATCCTCGGGCCCAAATTGGGAAAAAGGTGAATATAAAAACTGCTCGGCATCTCCGTAGTTATCTAGTAGTTGGCGGATATCTGGCGTGTCGTTTGTGATGTTACATCTACCCCCTCCAGATATACGCAGCTTTTCTCCTAAGCGTTTGTTTTTCTCGATTAGCAGGACGCTTTTCCCTTCGGAAGCAGCCACTCCAGCAGCCATCATTCCGGCTGCTCCACCCCCAACAACTATGATGTCGTATTTATCTTCTTTCATTACACTGCCTACTATAGCTATAAATTCAAAAACAACAATATTTATGAAGTTAAGTCACCTTGAGATGTTTGGCAAAGTGGGTGAGATTTTCTCCTCCGCTAGAGGTGACCAGAACCATGTCTTCTAATCGTACTCCGCCTATGTGTTTATAATATAAGCCAGGTTCAATTGTAATGACGTCGCCTTCTTGCAGGATGTCCTTACTATTTCTTCCGATCCTTGGTTCTTCATGAACATTTTTACCCACACCATGTCCGACTCCGTGTACAAATCCTTCTGCAAAAGCAAACTCAGTCCCCTTTCCGGAAGTAATATACCCAGCTTTTGTAAAAACGTCCTCTACAGCCTGCTGAATTTCTAAACATCGAACCCCGGGCTTAATCATAGAAATAGCCAATTCTTGCGCTAATAGAACTTGGTCGTACATTTTCTGTAGTTCTGATGATGGCGTACCGACACATATGGTGCGGGTCATGTCTGCGAAGTAGCCAGTTATTTTAGAGCGAGGATAAATATCAATAATAATAGGTACGTCTTTTTCTAATGTTCCAGAACCAACTGCATGTGGCTCTGAGCTCTGTGTTCCCGCTGCCACAATGTGTCCCTCGGGAGATTCGCAGTTATGTTCCGCTAGGATTTTGTCAATAAGAGCATGCGCTGCTTCGGCAGTCGGCTCTGCGGTGTTTTTGATATAGATAATAACTGCGTGAGCTGCGGCCTCCACCGCTCGCTGCGTTTGCCTTATTGCCGCAATATCTTTCTCGTTCATCATAATATGACAATATATCACCCTTGGACTGGTTCAGGAGTTCTTGTTTATATAAAAAGTAAAGTTAGACGTCTAGGAGACCTAATTTTTAACGACCTTTAGAGAGTACAAAAATGGATATACTCTTGTGGTGCGAAGTTGGAACTTTTTTTGACATCATGACCACGTCCGTTTCTCGTTTTGTTCCTCCTTTTTTGACACTGCATTAAACATATCTATGTCCAGCATACTGGCAAGACCAAGGAGTATGATTTGCACATCTGCTATTTCCTCTTCCAATTCGGCAGTACGAGTGGTTTCGGTAAATTTTAACCCCGCTGTTTTCCTTACTGCTTTTGCAAGTTCACCCACTTCCTCCATGAGCATAACTAGTTTTTTACTTGGATCTTCAATATTAAAACCACGTTCGTGGTTCATTTGCCAAACATGTCCCTGGAGCTTTTTGAGGGAGTCGTTCTCTCTATCGAGCATGGTCTAATTGTACCAAAGTTCGATAGTATTTTCAGGTATCTAAAAGATGTTGAAAAATAAAGCTAAATTATGTCTGCTGGCAGTCTGGGACGATGTTGGAACTTTTATATTACCCGCTTAGCTGAAACTGGAAAATAGTGGTAACAGAATTTATCCAATGTCCACAAAATCGGTCCACCCTCTATACTAGTCGCATGCCATACATATTGTTTGTCTGTATCTGAGTCAATCTTGCCAAGATAGATTGCACTATGTAAATCAAATAACCACTTATCCTTAGTTTCGTAATTTTCTATACTTTTGTTCAAAAGCTTTCCACCCTTGTTACGGAAATTTTGAGCAAACAAAATATCTCCTCGCACTAGTTTATCAAAATCAATGTCTTCTTCCTTGAAGATAAACTCTCCAAGCACCTTATATCCTCCAGGTAGGTAAATCTCATCTCGTTCATAGAACATGTCGTGCTGTTTGTAGTAGTACAACTGAAGAGCATAACGACAATTTCCTTCCAGAACCCCGCTATCAATCTCTGTTGAAGTTTCAACAGGACCTGCTAGATAAACATATTTAAAGTCGTCGTTGGGGAAAGCAGTTTGGTCTATCATTGTATGAGTATATCAAAGTTGCAAAGTGGATTGTGGACTATGTCCGTCTGTGGCTCGAACATTTTGGCAAAATGTTATACTCAAATCATGAAAATCTACTCTTGGAATGTGAATGGTATACGCGCTGTGCACCGAAAAGGCCTACTTGAGCCATTTATAGACAAACATCAGCCCGATGTGTTGTGTTTGCAGGAAACCAAAGCGCAAGAAGAACAATCAGAGGTAGATTTACCAGAATATGAAGAATATTGGCATTCTGCTGAGAAAAAAGGCTACTCCGGAACAGCTATTTTTACCAAAATACCGCCAGAAAACGTACTTTATGGAATTCCAGAGGATATTAAAAAGAAGTACGAATTAAAAGATGAGTATGGTGACACCACAAAAGAAGGTAGGGTTTTAACTCTAGAATTTGAAAACTACTTTGTTAGTACTGTATACACTCCAAATGCCAAGGAGGATTTGAGTCGTATTCCTATGCGTCAGCAGTGGAATCCGGCTTATCTCGAATATATGAAACAATTAGAAAGCAAAAAGCCAGTAGTGTTTTGTGGAGATTTCAATGTGGCACATACCGATTTAGATTTAGCTAGGCCCAAAGAGAATAAGGGAAAGAAAGGAGTAACAGAAGAAGAAAGAGCAGGTTTTGCTGCTATGGAAAAAGCAGGGTTTGTTGATACTCTGCGAATCTTCCAACCTGATACCGCTGATTTGTATACTTGGTGGAGTCACTGGGGAAATGCCAGAGAGCGCAATGTTGGTTGGCGCATTGATTATGTAATGACATCTGAGGACCTAGTTTCAATTGTGAAGAAAGCTAACATTCATCCAGAAGTGCTTGGCTCAGATCACTGCCCTGTTTCAGTTGAGTTGGCAATGTAGGAAGAATAAAATTCTGATGATTAACAATCATGCTGGGTGTTCCAGGAATTTGTTTTAGGAAAAAAACAAATTCCTGGAACTAAATTATCAATAGTTGCTACGCTCGTTTGCTCATTTAAAAATCACACGATTCTTAATTTTGTCAATACTAAAAAATGACTCACCAAAAAATGGCCCTAATAGGCCATTTTTTGCTTGTTAAATATTCGTGTCCTTTATAAAGGACACGAATATTTAGTTGTCCACAGTTATCCCCTTAGTATGTCCTTTACAAGATATTATAAAGGACATACTATTGTGTCAGGCCCAGAAAGGGCGAGCAGACGGTTCCGAAGTTCTGCATTGGACACTTGTTTCAATCCAGAACTTCGGGGACGTAACTCAAAGAGCACATTCCACAAACTTAGAATACCTCCATTCTAAACGTTCATAACATTCCCACCTATTAGTAGAACTTATTATTGGTCGCGTGAGCCGCAAAGAGTACCGAATCAAGTTTCGATATTCCTTCCGGCTCACACGAGCCGATAAATAAAAAATTTATGAAGTTCTACAAACACAAGACGTAGAGCCTCGACTATGTTGGATCGTCCCCGGCCCTTGGCCATAAGAGGACTCCACTTGAGGCTATAAAGCCTCCTCATTCGTGAGGCTCAGTTCACAAAGGCCTGAGGGTGCCGTAACCAGAAGTATGATTTCTGATTTCGACACCCCCAGGCCTTTTTTTAGATAAATAATGAGCTGCGAAGCTGCGACTATATTTATCTTATGCAGACACTCAGTATTTTTGACCTCCCAGGGAGAAAATATGCTTGTGTCCTGCGCTAATAAATTAACGAGCGTAGCGACTATAATTTACTTATGTCCGAATCTCCTCCTTTCCTAGAGGAGATTCCTGGACGAACCAAGTTTAGCTATAGCAGGAGGTAGATATTCTTTAGCACATCCCAATTCTCCTCCTTTCCTAGAGGAGATTCCTGGAAGAACCAAGTCCAGCTGTTATTAGAGCATGTCTATTTTCTGGTAAAAAGAAACACCTATTTTAATAGCTATTAAAATAGGTGTTTCTTCTACCCTACCTTATGACTCCGCTCAATCGCCTTTATTTGAGCCGTTTCTTCAGCTTCTTGTTTCTCCTTACCTGCTTCAGCAAGCCTTTTGAGTTCATCTTCAGGCATTTTTAATAGTTTATCCACATACTTATCCAGGTACTGTTCAGTGTTATTTGCAGGTGTTTCCAACACCTCTTCCAACAGTGCATGCAGTACATATCCTAGCTTTTTCCCCGGCTTTTCCCCAGTTTGTTTCATTATACGGTCACCGTTGGTCTTTAGCATTTTAACCGAAACTGGATCTCTAAGTGCCTGATCAACCATTGATTTGTACTTACGGAAACGAAAAGGTTGTTCTTTTGGTCTTCCTGTCCCTATTCGGTCACAAACTCGTAAGTTTAGGAGGTCTTCTATGTTCTCCTGCCCTATTCTGACTATGGTTCTTCGCACAGCAGACAGGGTAATTAAGTCTGGATCAGCAAAAAACATATGCCAACGAACCAGCGAAACTACTGTTTCCGTAGTGTTTTTGGGCATTTTCAAACGGTCCATAATTTTTTTGGTCATTCTAGCCCCCACTACCTCGTGGCCAAAAAAGGTGTACCTTTTATTTTTTCCTCCTTCCCGTCTAGTAGCTGGCTTGGCAATGTCGTGAAATAGAGCGGCTAAACGCATTTCTGTTGAATATTCTTTATCAGCGGCTGCTTGCAAGCTTCTTAAGAGGTGCTCATATACATCATAAGCATGAATACCTCCCTGTTCACAACCAATACTGTCCTTAATTTCAGGTACTACGTGGTCTATAAGTCCTAGTCGTTCTAAATAAACGATTCCTTGCATCGGAGAGTCAGAATTTATAATTCTTAAAAACTCGTCACGGATTCTTTCTTGTGAAATTTGGCCCAAAATCTCATGATTCTCAGCTATGGCGTTCATTGTGTTGGATTCGATAGCAAAATTAAGCTCAGTTGCTAGGCGTACGGCCCGCATCATGCGTAAAGCGTCCTCAGTGAAACGTTCTTTTGGTTCACCCACTGTTTTCAACCTTTTTTTCTTGATATCCTCTTCCCCATTAAATAAATCAACCAACTTTTCATCTTGTGGCCTAAAGGCGATGGCGTTAATAGTGAAATCCCGGCGTTTTAAGTCTTCTTCGAGGCTAACTCCGAATTTAACTTCATCGGGCCTTCTGGAGTCAGAATAGCCACTCTCAGAGCGATATGGAGTTACTTCTACTACCTTCAAACTCTCGTCACTCACTTCTTCACTAACTACTCCGACTGTACCGTAGTCGTTGTTGTAGTAAGTTTCAGGAAATAGTTCTTCAATTTTTTCCGGATGAGCATTTGTAGTAAGATCCCAATCTTTTGGTGTTCTTCCTAAAATTAAGTCACGAACACAACCACCTACTAAATAGGCCTCAAAACCTGCACTTTCTAGTGTTTCAGCAATGCGCAGCACTTCTTTAGGTATGTTTTCTCTGACTATCATGTTGTGATAATTGTACCAGAATATAAGATTATAGTTTCACGTAAAACATAAAAAACACGCTGAGGAGTCTTTTATGTTTGTTATGGCAGATTAGTCAATCTTTTGTAGATACGTAATATGGTGATATATCCCAAACTTTCTATGTGCGGCCAGGGGTAACGATCCCCGAAGTTCTTAGTATAATCTTTCGCTACGCTCAGATTCTACTAAGACTTCTGGACGGCCGCTCATATTATTCTCCCTAGTAAAGGAAAGCATAATATATTGCGCGGCTTTCGATTACCCACGCACTGTGCGAAGGCACAGCGCTCTGTCCATAGTCGAAAAAAGACCCATTTAGTGTCTTTTTTCTTTGTGCGGCCAGGGGTAATCGAAACCCCGACTGATCCTTGGCAAGGACCCGTTATACCACTTAACCATGGCCGCATGTATTCATGCACGTCGCAAGATTATAGACCATGTAGGACAAAATGCAATTTTCAGATTGCTTTTTAAAGAAACTAACGTATTATGTTGCCACTTACGCGCCTGTAGTGAAATGGATATCACAACTGACTTCGGATCAGTTATTCTGGGTTCGAGTCCTGGCAGGCGCACAAACGAGTAGGCGTAGTTTGTGTGTAGGGCTCGAAGGGGTTGACGGATATTTCTGGAGTTTACGAACAAAAATATCGACAACCTGTACTGAAACTGTAAGTTTCGAGTCCTGGCAGGCGCACAGACGAATACCTGCAGTTTGTGCGCAGGAGTCGAAAGGCTTTCGAATCATTTCTGCAGTGTGCGAAATAAATAACCCAAAATCATACTGATTTAGTAGGAAGCGAGTCCTGCAGATAAACGCAAAATATGGAACTATCAGAACGTTACTTACAAAAATTTGAGGAAGAGGGCTTTACCTCAGTTTACGAATGGCAAGATCCAGCGGGCACCTCGTACGAACCTCATACACATAAAGGCAGGGTTTCCCTCTTTGTTACTGATGGCTCAATTGAGTTTATTTTTTCTGGCGAAAAGAAAGAAGTTAGGGCTGGCGAACGTTTTGACGTTCCTGTTGGTGCTGAACACTCTGCCATTGTAGGCTCTGACGGTTGGATTGTGATTGTTGGCGAAGAGATCCTAGGCGACTCTTAGAATCTAAATTAGTAAATAATAGGTAGTGACTTCCCTATTTCACGTGAAACAGACTTTTCCACAGTAAAGGGACAAAAGGTCAGACAAAGACCAATTGTGGGGATAAGCCAGTGGATAGGGGGATAAGAAATGAGTCCTTGACTCTTAGTCTGACAATAATGAGCTTATATATAGCCATATTATATAAAATACACTAAAGTACACGTTTCACGTGAAACATATGTTGCACGGGAAACAGGTTATTATATAAATAATGAAGAAAAAGCAACTAAATAAGCACACCGGAGACATGGGTGAGCAGATAGCGGCCAATTACTTAAAGCGAAAAGATTTTGAAATTCTAAACCGTAATTATCTTAAAAAGTGGGGAGAGATAGATATTGTGGCACGTGAAACCAGTGGAGTTGTTCATTTTATTGAGGTAAAGACTGTTTCATATGAAACAAAAGACGCTCTACAAAGGGCAGTTTCATGTGAAACCTGGCGACCAGAGGAACAAGTACACGCTAGAAAGCTACATCAGATACATAAGGCAATTGAAAGTTGGCTTATGGAATATGAATACGAAGGGGACTGGCAGCTGGGAGTTATAGCGATTAGGATGGTTTCACGTGAAAAGTATGCCACAGTGAAGTATATAGATAATGTTTAGCCACACAGGGAAGTGCGTTTTAAAGGACACATCACTATTGCTAATTGTCCCCTATGAACAGGTAAATGAGTGAAAGACACATTCTGCAGAAACGTCTTAAATAGTAAGGGGAAAACTAGACAAATGCAGCATTAAATGTAATATACTTTAAATATATGAAAAAAGATAACAAAACACTATACACAAATAAACATTATGGTAAGTGGGTTGCTTTATCGGAGGATAAAACTAAAATCCTAGACTATTCAGATAGTTTCTCATCTTTAGCTAAAAAACTAGGTACTAAAAATGTGGTTTATACTAAGCCACTTGACCCTTCAATAAATTACGCTTTTTGACAAAAAGCTCTTTAGAGTTAAAATCATTTGATGACAACAATTGAATTTCCCTATTGCAGATCTACTCCAAAGGGAAAGCAAGTTTGTAATTGCGATGACCCTTATGTAACAATTACACTAAGTAACGCAGGTTTTGAGGTGACTGTTGAGGGGTTAGTTGATTCAGGATGTACTATGACTTTGGTAAACTGTGATTTTGCGGAAGCTTTAGGTGTTGATCTTTCAACTTGTACAGAAACTAGTGTTACTGGTGTGGGTGCAATAGCAAAAGGGTACATGACAACAGTTGATTTTCAAGTTCAAGGTTTTAATAATTCGTTTAGTAGTCCTGTTATATTTGTTGAGAATTTACCTGTGCCAACATTACTTGGACAATTAAACTTTTTTCAGCATTTTAATGTTCACTTTCAAAAGAAAAATCATAAATTAATCCTTGAGGACTAAAATAAAAAGACGCTCTACAAAGGGCAGTTTCACGTGAAAAGTATGCCACAGTGAAGTATATAGATAATGTTTAGCTGTAGAGAGAGGTATTTATAAAGGACAGCCAGTGTCTTTTAAAGGACAAGCCCCCAATTCCATACTTATAGCGTTTTACTTAAGTCTGTCTTGTAGCGTAGCTTGTTTAGTTTCACGTAGAACATATAAATAGATGGTTTCACGTGAAATCTGCGAGTAAGTAAACGAAAAAGCACCATATTGGTGCTTTTTCGTTTACTTATTGTTTGTCAGGGTACTGGGAATCGAAACTTACAGTTTCAGTACACCTTTTGGCTATTTTGTCTCAGGAATTCACAAAATATCTCAAAAGCTTTTCTCTTCTCACTCCACTGGGCAAATTACAGTCGCAAAATACTGCAAGTATTCGTTTTTACTCTTTAATTTGTCGGGGTACTGAGAATCGAACTCAGATCTTACGGTCCCAAACCGCATATACTACCACTATACTATACCCCGGAAACAGTCTGGGGGACTGTTTCCGTTGAGTGAAATACTCACTCAAACAATTACAGCCCCCGAATTGCATACAATAAATAATTGATCACAGTAATATCCAGTACCTATTTCGCGTGGCAAATCATACCATCACTATAGGAAAAATGCGAGGGGTAAGTGATATACTGACGCGATGGAAATTTGGTTTTTAGTGTCTGTATCTGTTGCAGCTTTGGCTTTGTTGGGTTAGGGGTTAAATAAAAAGATATTATTTTCCGTATTGGGGTTAGGTTTGTTATGATTGTTCTAACATATGATTACGCACTACTTCAGAACCTTAAAAGATACAGAACTTAAGGAATTGCCAGAGACGCGTTCTGGAGTTTGGACCCATGCTGTTAACCCGACTGATGAAGAATTGGAGCTGCTTACCAAAGAATATGCACTTGATGACGCAATCCTTGAAGATGCAAAAGATTTCTATGAGGTGCCTCGTGTGGAGCATAGTGGGGGAGTGACCTACTTTTTTACCCGCTATCCTTATGACCAGAATGAGGAAGATGTAGATACTGCGCCGCTGGTGATTGTGATGGGGGAGTCGTTTGTTCTGACTATCGTTCTTAAAAATGTCCCGCAGTTTAAGAGATTTATTGATGGAAAAGTAGAAGTTCATACTACACAGAAGACCAAACTTTTTATTCAGATGATGGACAGCGTAGTTGGTTCTTATGACAGAAAGTTAGTTCGGCTGCGTCGGGCGGTACATCGAGATCGTGCGCAGTTGCGACAAATAGGGAACAGAGAGATTGTGCGTTTAGTGAATTATGAACACGAGCTCAACGACATGGTTTCGGCTTTGGTGCCGACCAGTGCTTGGCTAGAGCAGGTGACGGAGAGTAACTATATGCAAATGTATAGTGACGACAAAGCTTTGATGGAGGACTTGATGATTGCCACTCGACAGTTGGTAGAATCTGCTCGATCTGTACTTAAGACTATTCAAAATGTTCGTAATGCCAGTGAGGCGATTTTGACCAACAATCTTAATGCCACCATTAGAACACTGACCGTTTTAACTATCTTGCTCACTATTCCCACTATTGTGGCCTCACTTTACGGAATGAATATAGATTTACCGTTAGCTGACCATCCTTACATGTTTTGGCTTGTTCTTATGTTTATTATGACAGTGGTTTCTTTAGTGGTTTGGGTATTTAAGAAGTATCGGTGGTTATAATCTTATGAAAAAACAGATTTTATTTATTCATGGTGGCACGTCTTTTAGTAAGCATGATAATTTTTTGCGGTATTTAGAGAATCTGCCACTAGATAGGGTTTTAAAAGCCGATAGTAAAAGGTGGCCTGAGAATATAAAAAGTTTGCAGTCAGAAGATTGTGAGGTCTTTTATCCTAAGATGCCGAATACTCAAAATAGTAAATATGAGGAATGGAAAATATGGTTTGAAAGACATTTTGAAGTTTTGCATGACGAGCTAATTTTAATGGGCTGGTCACAAGGGGGATTGTTTTTACTCAAGTATTTGAGTGAAAACAAAATGCCTGTTCAGATAAAGACTTTGTTTTTAGTTGCTCCAGTCTTTGTTGCTTTGGTGGATGAAAAAACACAGGAAGATGGTGGTGACTTTAATTTTGATACTTCACAAGTCGGGAAGGTAGGGAATCAGGTTTCTGATATACAGATTTTTCATTCTAAAGATGATTTTGTTGTGCCATATGAACATTCAGTAAAATTGCAGGCAGCGTTGCCGAAGGCAACGCTGCATACTTTCGAAGACCGCAATCATTTTTTGCAAGAAGAATTTCCTGAGATAATCGACTTGCTCAAACAAGTTTAAAAAGACTAGTATTTTTCCTAGTCTTGGGTATGATATCGGTTTTTAGGGCTACTCGATATATAATGAACTCTACATGTCCTTACTTCAGAAAGGAGAAGATAATCAAGGAGGTAGTCAAGAGGAAAGGTTCCTAGCCGCTTTTGATGAATATAGTAGCGCTTTGTTTCGGCACGCTTCTTTGCGTATTAGTGACCGTGAAAAAGCCATTGATCTTGTTCATGATACTTTCACAAAGGTTTGGGGTTATGTACGACAAGGGCATGAGATTAAACTTTTTAGACCTTTTCTATATAAAGTCTTGAACAATCTGATAATTGATGAGTATCGCAAGAAACGCGAGAGCTCTTTGGATGCTCTTTTGGAGCTGGAAGGAGTGGACGAAGGTTCATTTGAAGAGCTTTCTGAGAGTACTGTAGAATCGCTGGCAGCCACTTTGGATGGAAAACGTGCATTTGAAATGTTAGAAACCCTGCCTGATGAGTATCGAGAGGTGATTATTTTGCGCTTTGTGGATGAGCTTGGACCGAAGGAGATTAGCAAGCTGATTGAAGAATCTGAAAATATTGTATCCGTGCGCCTTCATAGGGGTTTGAAGCTACTGCGAAAGTCAATTGAGCAGGAAGAAAGAAGTAGGGAGGAGCAACGTCTACTTAAACAAAGGAAATGAAGAAATTTACCGAACAGCTAAAAAAGCGAGCAGAAAGCGTAAAATTACGTGGTTTTGAGCGTAATAACCTGCGAGAACGGCTAGTTTCTTATATGGAATATCATCCATTACCACAGGATCTTAAAGATAAACAGCTTATGCCAGCGGTTGTTCCTACTAGGACTTCTTTTGTACAAGTGGCGATGTTTAGTCGTTATATGGGTGCATTAACTGTTTTGTTTCTAGTTATGGTGCCATTTGTGGCGGAAAAAGCGGTACCGGGAGATGTTTTGTACCCAGTAAAGGTGCGTTTTAATGAAGAAATCAGAGGTTCTCTTACTTTTTCTCCTTATGAGAAGGTGGAATGGGAGACTTCCAGATTAGAGCGCCGCATCGCTGAGGCGCGGCTTTTGGCAAATGAGGGCAAGCTCACACCTGAGGTGGAAGAATCAGTAGCAGAAGCTGTTAAACAGCACAGCGATGCGGCCCAAAGAGAAATCGCAGTTATTAGAGCTGGTGACAGTGAACAGGCTGTGATTGCAGAGATCACCCTGGCTTCAGCTCTTGAAGTGCAATCTGAGGTTTTGGCTGGCCATACAGCGAGAGATATTGGCGCGACAATGTTTGGTCGTTCAGTAGTTGGTCTTTCTGGTGCAGTAGATGCTGCTCGCAAAACAGTCGAATCTGCTCAAACCAGCGAAAAACCTTCATATGCAAAGTTGTCAGCTAAGGTAGAGTTGGAGACTACCAAAGCGCAAGAGTTGTTTAATTCTGTAAGCCAGAACGCAACTGCAGAAGAAGTAGCTAGTATAGAAAGACGTCTTTCAGATATAAATAACAAGGTGGCTAAAGCTATTAATCTTCACAATACTAAGCCAGAGGATATTGAGGCTTTGCCAATCAATAGTGATGCAGAAACAGCTAGTTCTAGTGAGGTGGCAGTAGAAGAGCCTGGTGAACCTAGTGCAGCCGCTTCGACTACTCCTGAAGCGCTGCCAAAGTCTGAAGAAGTTATCGCCGAGGCGATTGAAGTAGCGGTAATTCTAACTCCTGAAGAGGTGGTTATAAATCTTTTGCGCGAGGCTTTAATGGATACCCAGAAGCTCATTAGCTTTATGACTGATATAGATGTTCGTCAGAATGTCTCAATAGAAGAATTGGTTCCAATGGAGAAAGATTCAAAGATTGAAGAAAAAAAGACTGATTCTCAGACCAGTAAACAAGCAGGAGAAAATACTACTTTGAAGATGAATATAGACTTAGACACAGACATTTAAAAATCCCATCACAAGATGGGGTTTGTCTTTTTGGGAGGCGGCACTGGCGTGCCGCCTCCATTTTCTTACTTGGTACCATACATCCGGTCGCCCGCATCGCCGAGGCCGGGTACGATATAGCCCTTGTTGTTGAGCTTTTCGTCGACGGCGGCGACGAAAAGAGGTACGTCAGGATGGGTCTTGGTGAACTTCTCGACACCTTCGGGTGCAGCTACCAGACAGACGAATCGCAGATTTTTCGCACCATGCTCCTTCAACTTCGCGACGGCGGCTATGGACGAATTGCCGGTCGCCAGCATCGGATCGACAACAATGACCAGACGGTCAGTCAAGTTGTCTGGCGCCTTGAAGTAATACTCCTGCGGCTCCAAGGTATCTTCATTGCGATAGAGACCGACATGAGCAACTCGAGCCGAAGGCACCAGTTCAAGCATGCCTTCAAGAAGGCCGTTTCCGGCCCGCAATATCGACACGAAGACCAATTTTTTGCCTGCCAGAACCGGCGCATCCATCTCAGTGATGGGCGTTTCGATTCTTTCGTGCGTCATCTCCAGATCACGGGTCACCTCGTAACAAAGTAGCGTGGAAATCTCGCGCATCAACCTCCGGAACTCGCTGGTGGATGTGTCAGTCTTGCGCATGATTGTCAGTTTGTGCTGGATCAGCGGGTGGTCGATTACAATTGTTTCATGTTCCATTTCTTTCCTCCTTCATGTTTATTCTAGTGCCAACTATACCGATTTCTACACCTGTGTAAAGCTAATTGACAGTTTTTTCCATGCCGTGTATATTTTTATTATGCAAATGAAGCATAATAACTCGGTCAGCACACTCAATTTTTTCCTGTTTGTGTTTCTTCTTACAAAAAAGTAAGGCCGGTTATTAATGTTCACTTAAGCACTAAAATAAACCGGTCCACAGGGCCGGTTTATTTTTTGGGTTGCTGTGTGTGGGATTGAAATGACAAGTCATTTCAATCCCACACATCACAATCTCGTGATGTGTCTGCGGTAAGTACCGTAGTTAAGTTTTTTGGAGGAAGTAAATATGGGAAAGAAAAACTCATCGCTTGCTGGAAATAAGGCTAATCATAGCCTAAGGCAAGAGCTGCTAGCTCAGGCTAGCGGATCTAAAAGGGTCGATTTATCGACGGGCGACTACGTCTACGGCGAAGATCCTTGCGTACACGGGGGGAGTGAAAGTACTCTTCCTCCAGGTACCCTCATCGAGTTTGTGGAAACTCCTGAGGAAGGTACTTTGTTCCCACCCAAATATAAGATAAAAGCCGATTGAAATCGGAAAAGGCGCGCAGTTCACTGCGCGCCTTTCCTTTTAAAGAACTTACCCTATTTTAAATTTTGCAAAATTTATTGATTTGCGCCTCAAAGTACTTAAGGCGCAGGCAATATCTTAACGCAACATATCGCTTCTCTCCAAATTTTACCTGTGCATAAAGCTAAAATTGTAACTTTATGACAAATTTTACTAAGTTTGTTAGTATGCGAGCATAAAGCTAATTTTTAAATATAAATTTTTATGAACTCAATTCTAGATATTTTGCCAGAAATTGTTATTGCGGTACCTTATTTGGGCTCACTTGACCTAGCACCCTACTTTGGGGCACTAATCATATTTACGTTGCTTACAGTCTTCTTTTGGCTGCTTCAGGTAGTGATTCTGAATAGACTTACCAAGCTCTCAAAGCATACGAAGACTGATTTTGATGATGTGGCAGTGGCTGCAGTAGCTAGTATTAAACCTTCGGTATATATGCTGGTTTCTTTTTATATCGCACTACAATTATTGATCCTTCCCGAGTTGGCAGATAATGTCGTAACAGCTGTTTTTCTGTTCGTAGTGGTTTGGCAAGCAATCGAGGTGGTTAGTCAGCTGGTTAGCTATGCTGCACGAAAGTTTTTAGAGAAAGATGAAGACAATGATGGAATAACTGACCCAAATTCTGCTAATGCTTCACAAATGGTTATCCTTTTAACTAGGATTGCTCTTTGGGCATTTGGTGGCATTTTTGTACTTTCTAACTTGGGAGTGGAAGTAACCTCACTGGTTGCTGGTCTTGGTATTGGTGGTATAGCAATTGCTTTTGCCCTTCAGGGTATTCTCTCAGATTTGTTTAGCTCTTTCTCTATTTATTTTGATAAACCGTTTCGGGTGGGGGATTTTATCGTCATTGGTGAGGATACGGGAACTGTAGAAAAAATCGGTATTAAAAGTACACGAATTCGTACTTTGCAGGGTGAAGAGTTGGTAGTTAGTAACGCAGAATTAACTTCGACCCGAGTACAAAACTACAAGAAAATGAAAAACCGACGCATTTCCTTTAACCTTGGAGTTACTTATGACACTTCGGCAGACAAAGTTAAAATCATTCCTAAATTACTCAAAGGTGCTATTGAAGGAGTTGAAAATGTAAACTTTGATCGCGCTCACTTTGCTTCTTACGGAGATTCAGCTTTATTGTTTGAAATCGTATATTTTGTTGAAACTGGCGACTACAATGTTTATATGGATAGGCAACAGGAAATTAATCTTAGGATTATGACTAGTTTCCAAGCCGAAGCAATTGAATTCGCTTTCCCAACTCAGACTATCTATACGAAACAGGGTTAGTTTCCAAAGGTCTGGTTTGTCGAGCTGTTGATTTTTCTGACAAAAGTTTGTAATGTACTAGCGTGGTTGGTGGATTTCTTCTTAGAAACAAATGTGTCGCAACTTTGTGTCTTTCTGAGATTCGCCAACCTCTTATAATCACGGGCAGAAATGTTCTGTGATTTTTTTTGTTTTATACTGGAATTACTATCGTGTACATGATAGAATCGAGCGCACAATTAAGTAAAGCGGGATTAGTTAAATGGTATAACATCTGCCTTCCAAGCAGAGGTCAGGAGTTCGATTCCCCTATCCCGCACACAACTTTGAGTTTTGATATACTTAAGTATATGGAAATTAAGAACTGCTTTTATCGTGTCAGTATTAAGGCCTTGGTTAAATGAAAAGAGAGATAAATTTTTGCTTTGCAAGGAAACTGATGGTCGTTGGGAACTTCCTGGTGGCGGCCTAGATTGGGGTATGACACCACAAGAAGATTTGCCACGAGAATTAATGGAAGAAATGGGTCTCAAAGCAGCGTGGATTGCGGACAATCCTTGCTATTTCTTAGCTGGAGAGAGTACGCATGAGCCAATTATGCCCATTGCTAATGTATTGTACGAAACTGAGTTAGAGCATTTGAACTTCACTCCGTCAGATGAATGTACCGAGATTCGCTTTGTAAATAGTGAGGATGTTCAGTCGATGAATACGTTTGTAGGACCACAAAAGTTAGCCAAAATGTTTAACTCTGAAAATCACAAATAAAAGTTCTAATGTTGTTCCACAATACAAAATAAAACCGCCCAGCGAAGCTGGGCGGTTTTATTAAATAGAATAGGACTACTTTACAGCGTCCTTTAGAGCTTTAGCAGCACGGAACTTAGGAACACGCATTGCAGGAACTTGGATTGATTCTCCAGTTCGAGGGTTGCGGGCAGTACGAGCTTGTCTCATCTTCGCAGAGAAGATTCCAAGACCGGCGATTGACACTTCGTCACCGTCCTTAAGAGTTTCAACAATAGTACTGATGATAGTTTCAACAGCACGCTCAGCATCAGCTTTAGTAATATCTAGTTCTTCGTGCACTTTGTTAATTATGTCTGCCTTGTTCATATTTCTTATAAGGTTATTACTTGGCGTCTAATGTTTGGTGTGTAACCACCGTCTGCCTAGCGCATAATCTAATTTAGACATGCTCTAAAAATGGCTTAAATACATTATATATCAAGGTATTGCCCCTGCAATGACTTGTTTCTGTTATATTGTGTGTTGTAGTTTTTAACTTGTCTTTAGCGAGCGTAGCTAATTACTCTAGTTTCTCTAATTACGTGCACTTTAATTTCACCAGGATAACGCAATTGGCTCTCAATATTGGTAGCAATCGTGCGAGCTAAGGTATGCATTTCTAAGTCATTTAGGGCTTCAGGATTGACTATTACTCTTATTTCGCGACCAGCTGCAATGGCGAATACTCTGTCTACACCAATGATATCTTTAGCAATCGCTTCCAGTTCGGTTAGTCGTTTAATATAGTTTTCGATTGAATCACGTCTAGCGCCAGGGCGACCTCCAGAAATCGCATCAGCCACTTGCACTATGATTGATTCCGGAGTTTCATAAGGATACTCTTCATGGTGAGCCCGCATCGCTAGTATTACATTCTCATTAACTCCGAATTTCTTTAATATACGAATACCAATTTCTACGTGACTACCTTGTACTTCATGACTAACAGTCTTACCTATGTCATGAAGAAGGGCACCGGCTCTAGCTGTTGCCACATCCGCACCAGTCTCTTCGGCAATGATGGCAGCCAGGTGGGACATTTCAACTGAGTGCAAAAGTACATTCTGACCGTAACTAGTACGGAAGTGTAGGCGACCGATGATTGTAATTAGGTCTGGATGCAGATTTGGTACACCAGCTTCATAAGTCGCTTTCTCACCCATTTCACGCACGGTTTTGGAAACTTCTTGTCGGGCGCTTTCCACCATTTCTTCAATTTTTGCTGGTTGAATACGACCGTCTTTTACCAGATTTTCTAAAGCCACTCGGGCAATCTCTCGTCGAATTGGATCAAATGAAGAAAGAACAATATAACCAGGAGTATCATCAATTAAAACATCAACACCGGTCATTCTTTCAAAGGCTCGTACATTTCGACCTTCTTTTCCAATTATTTTACCTTTCATTTCATCGCTAGGTAGTTCAACACTGGATGTCATTATGTTGGTAGGTAGGTTGTTCCCGACTCTATGAATAGCCGCAAGCAGTAGGTTGCGGGCTCGTTCCTCAAATTGCTCCTCCTTACCCATTTCCAGTTTCTGGATGCGGACGACCAGATCTTCTTCGTATTCCTTTTCTAATTTGCTAGTGAGCTGCGAGTACGCTTCTTCCGCCGTTAAGCCAGCTATACTTTCTAGTTTTTTATCTAGCTCACCACCACGTTCATCCAGCTTGTTTTTAAAAGCTTTTATATCGTCAATTTTCATCCGCACATTTTCTATTTGCGAATCAACGTCTATTTGTCGTCCATCAAGAATCTCCTCTCTTTTATCGAGGCGATCTTCTCGGTTTTGTAATTTTTCCTCTAACTTTTTGCAGGCAGTTTTCGTTTCTCTTTCTAGTTCTTCAACTTTGTTTTCAGCACGCTCGATTATCTTTATTGCTTTTTCTTCCGCTTTTAATTCCTTCTCCTTAATTTCGAGTTCAAGCGATGATTTCTTTGATAAAGCCAGTAGATAACGCAGGTAATAACCAGCGACTAATCCTAGAAAGAGGGTGATAGCCAGTGCAACAAATATATATGGTATTGGCATACCCTCATGTCTTATCGGTAATAATGGTTCAAACAATCAAATTTCTTTCTTGTGTATGCTCAGATTAGCAGAATTGTCTGTAAAGTAAAAGAGCGGCGAGGCAAAGCCTCGCCGCTCTTTTACATTTCTCCAATAACAATTTAAGAATAAATTGCGTCGACGAACGTCAGGTTTCTAATTCGTTACACTCATAAGAACCTCCTGTCCGGCCTCGCGGTTCGTCGCACTAGGATAGGTGCTCCTCATAACGCTCCGGCTCATCGTCGATGGCAATTTAAGAATAAATTGCGTCGACGATGCCATATTTCTTAGATTCCTCGGCATCCATAAAGAAGTCTCGATCGGTGTCTTTTTCAATCTTACTCAAGCTTTGTTTGGTAGCTTTAGCCAGCATTTTGTTTAATCGATCCCTTGTCTTCAAAATGTGTTTAGCAGTGATTTCTATATCAGAAGCTTGCCCCTGAACTCCTCCCCAAGGTTGGTGAATCATCACTTCTGCGTTAGGTAGAATAGCTCGTTTTCCTCTCGCTCCTTGTGAAAGTAATATTGAACCCATTGATGCCGCCATTCCCACACATACAGTCGCCACATCAGGCTTAATATGATTCATTGCATCTACAATAGATAGTCCCGCTGTAACACTTCCTCCAGGGGAGTTGATGTACAAGAAGATATCCTTTTTTGGGTCTTCAGCCTCCAAAAATAGTAGCTGAGCTACTACCAAGTTAGCCATATGGTCTTCAATACCACCAGTTACAAAGACGATTCTTTCTTTCAGTAGACGTGAATAAATATCAAAGGCCCTTTCACCGCCTTGGGTCTTCTCAATTACCATTGGTACTAACATGTTATTAAATTCTTCTTTTTTCATTTCCATAATTTCAAAATTAACTATTGAAGCATCGTAGCAGAATTGTATAAGAAAGAAAATGGCTGGCACGCAAGCGTGCCAGCCATCAACAATATCATATGGTTTTATAGTAATAGCTTTTGAAAAAGTTTCACAGACACAAAACCCGGTCTAAACTAGGCCGGGTTTCATCTTGTCTGCTTCTGAAGTCCTGTGACTCTACTGACTTTCCAATAGTTTCATCACCTCTTCGTTTGTCATCACACTCTCTACATAAATTCTCACTCGCGCTTCATCGGCCTCTTTATATTGTTCTAGTAGTTGCTTCACTTGATCGTTTAGTGGTTTTTCATCCGGCTTAACATCTTCTTCTTTAGCTATTTTGTTGAGAACAAGTTGAAGTCGAGCTCGCTTTTCAGCCGCTGGACGCCACTCTTTTTTCATATCTTCCTCAGTCTTTTTAAGATGAGACAAGTAATCCTCCATTTTAAGATTAGCTCTCTTTAGGTCTTCACTCATCTGTGCAAACATCTGCCCAATTTCTGATTCAATTAAAACCTCTGGTAAAACGAAGTCACTTTTTTCAATTATTTCATCCGTCAATTTAGCTCGGTGGGCTGCTTCCACGTCTTGCTTCTTTTGAATGGTTAAGTGTTCTCGAATTTTCGTTTTGAAGTCGTCAACGGTTTCAAATTGTCCGGGTTGACCAAGTCCTTTTACATACTCATCGGTAAGTTCTGGCAGTTCATCATCAGTAGGTTCTTTGTATTCTTCCTCGACTTCAGCTTTCTTCTCTTCTGATTCTGGAGTAGGCAGGGAAGTAGTGTCTTCGCCATGTGTTGGACCATCATGAACAGTACCGTCAGCGTGTGTATGCTTCTCACCACCAGCTGCAGCCTTACTTTGCAATCTTTCGTAGGCTACCTTTTGCCGTATTACATCTTTAATTTGTTTCTCGATATCTTCATCTGTTACTTCAGTAGAAGCTTTGTCCTTATTTACCTCGGCGGCAATTTTTTTGTAGTCAGGAAGAGTTATTTCCGGTACTACAGACACGGTCGCTGTGAAACCAAGTGGATTATCAGCAGCAATCTTAGTGATTTCTATTTGCGGATAACCGATAGCTTCTATTTTGTGTTCTTTAAGAATGTGCGGATAAACCTTTGCTAAAGCACGTTCAGCCATATCACTAAGAATATTCATTTCACCAATCTTTTCCACTAGAATCTTCTCTGGAACATGACCTTCACGAAAGCCATCTAGCTTTATTCCTTTACCTAGTTCTTTAATAGCAGCAGTCCTTTTGGTTTCCAGTTCAGAAAAAGGTATTTCACCGGTAATTTTTACCTGAGAGTTCTCTTCTTTTGTTACTGAAAAGTCTTTAATAAAATCCATAAAATTAAGTAGTTTAAGCTAATCTAAATTGGGCCGTAGTAAAACATATAAAGACGCCTTTTTCCAGTTTTTAAATAATTTAAGTGGCTGGAGAAGTGGAGGCTGTGGTAGTGGCAGAGGAATTTCCACTGTCTGTACTGGTAGCAGTTGAGCTGGCAGTACTACTACTTACTTCTGCTCTTGGTCTTCCGGGCACAATCTCAAATGCTGGTTTGGAATCACGCACCGTCGGCAGTGGGGTTGGCTCTGTCACCTCTTGTTCTTTATTTTCAGCGGCTGTTTGTTCTGTTGCTTTTGGGTAGATATCAGAAATGTTTATCATTCCGGCAGAAAAAGCCCAGTAGAGCATTCCACCTAGTACTGTCATTAGTAAAAAAATTATAAAAAATAAGATATAGGTTGAAGCCGAAGAACCTGATTTCTTTTTCTTTCTTTTTACTGCTTCGTTTGGAAGTTTTAATTCAGAAAAATCAAATTGTGGTGGTTGTTTATCTACATTTGGAATTGTTGGTTTTTCTTCAGGTGACATAGAAATTGTTTATTACTCCATAGTATAAGCCCGTCGTGACATATCGTCACGACGGGCTTATACACACTTTTAATTATTATTTATTTTTTTCCTCTTTATACATCTCACAACTCTTCTCAAAAGCCTCCATGGCTTCCGCTTTTCCATGCCATTCTCCAACGCTAACTTCTTTATTTTGCACCTTCTTATAAGTTTCAAAGAAATGAGTCATTTCTTTCTGGAAGTGCGGGTTAAGGTCTCCAATATCTTTCACATTGTCAAAACGTGGGTCTTCGATTGGCACTGCTACTACCTTGTCGTCACGTTCTCCGCCGTCAATCATTTCCATAATGGCGATAGGTCGAGCTTTTACTAAGATTCCCGGAGCCAGTGGGTGGGTGGTAACAAGTACCACGTCTAGGGCATCGCCGTCATCAAAGAGTGTTTGCGGCACAAAGCCGTAGTCGAAAGGGTAGTCTTGGGCAGTATGCATTACACGATCTAAGGCAATAATGCCCGTTTCTTTATCAATTTCGTATTTATTCTTAGAAAACTTAGGAATTTCGATAATAACGTTCATTTCTTCCTTGGTTCCAGCTGGGATGTCGTGTAGTAGGTTCATAAATTAGTGTGCATTTTAATATTATATGATATGGCCTTAATCCTAACTTATTAGTAGAAAAGATAAAAGGTATTGACAAACAGCATTATATATGCTATACTTTAATTAACTTTAGATCCTTGAAATTTAATTAAGTGCCCGTCAAACACGATATATATCGTGTCCCTAAGTCACCAGGGTTAGGCATTCATCATTTCTCCCGCAGACGAGGGAGATTCTTAAAACGCCCATTGTGGGCATAGATAAGAGGACCTCATTGTGAAAGCAGTGAGGTGAGAGAAATGACTTCAACAGAAAAAAATAAACCCCTACCTTGGGGTTTTGTGATAGAAAAGGAAGTAGAACACGATGGTCCATCGATTTTTACTTCCCGGAGAGTTGTTTCTCCGGAAGGGGAAAAAAGTACGTGGTGCAGCACCACATACCATCCCTTACGGATGGTCCGACCCCCTAGCCCTTGGGGTCAGATATTGGAAACCGCCCAGGGCAAAATAAAAAGGGAAATCAGCGGCTACGCTCTGAGCGCAGCGGCTGATATGAACATGTCCTGGATAGAGTCGCTAGCAGCTCTCGACTACGATATGTTTGGTCTCTCTTGGGAGACCAGGCCGGACAATCAGTCCACCGATCTCCCACTTTGGGAGAGTAAGGCGCGTCCAATCACAGTACTGAGAAAAATAGATGTGTACCGTTCTTACGGTTCTTCTTGGGATGAAAAGGCAAAAAAGGAGGAGGAGAGGTTGCGAAATGAATTCAATTTCGAACCTCAACATCTAACCTTCTGGAAGGAAACCGAAGGGATTTTAAGAAGAGAAGTCCATTTTTTCACTCTTCTTCTCCGGTCTCGTCACCAGTGACGCGAATCCTCGGACGATGAGTCCATGGCCGAAGGTAATGACGACGTATAGAAACAGGATGGCGGGCATTCAACCCGCCATCACCAGCCGCCAAGGAACCACCTTGAGCGGTTTTTTGTATGTAAAATGTGAGTATTCCCCGAGCAGGCGGTAGCCTGCTCGGGGGAATTATGTAATTAGTTCATAAATTAATCTGGTGGGTTAATAGCACTTTTAATAGCTATTAAAAGTGTTATATAAGAAAACGCCGCGAGCCTTTGGGCTCGCGGCGTTTTCTTTATTTTAATAAAGCTTAGTCTTTATTTTCTTCTTTTTCTTCAACCTCAGCTTCCTCTTCTGCTTCAACCGCTAGGGCTTCAGCTTCTTCTGGGGTATCAATTTCTTCCGCTTCATCGGCGGCTTTTATGTCTCTATCCTCAGTTGGTGCGTCGTCAGTCACTACTGTTTCTTCTTCAGTAGTGACCGCAACTTCCTCCTCCATAACAGCCTCGTCCTTACCTACTTCAGTGTCAGGGGAAACTACTACTTCTTCACCATCTGTTTCAGCCAGTTCGTCACCACCTTTGGAAATAATATCTATTTTCCAACCAGTTAGCTTGGCTGCCAATCGTACGTTTTGTCCGCCACGCCCAATTGCTAGGGATTGTTGGTCGGAAGCCACTTCCACAATCGCATGTCCGCGCTCTTCATCAGTTGGTTCTTTTTCAATTTTCACTTCTAGTACTTGAGCAGGGGATAGGGCGTCTTCAATAAATTCTGTAGGTACTTCTGACCATTCAATAATGTCTATTTTTTCTCCACCGAGTTCACTCATTACTGTGGAAACACGAACACCACGTTGTCCAACGAGTGAACCAACCGGGTCTAGGTGCTGATCCTTGGCAGTAGCAGCAATCTTAGAACGTGAACCAGCTTCACGCGCAATTGCCTTTACTTCCACTGAACCATTTTGTAGTTCTGGAGCCTCGATAGTAAATAGGGCTTCTAGGAAATCTGCGTGCGCACGAGAAAGTTTCAAGAAAATACCTCGTGGAGTTTCTTCAACTCTAAGTAAAATGGCTCTGATGCGTTCACCAGGTCGGAATCGTTCACCGGGAATCTGCTCATCGTAAGGCATTACACCGGTAACTCTTCCTAAATCAACGTAAAGATTACCGCGTTCAAAACGCTGTACATGACCCATCACAATATCACCTTCTTTCTGGCCGAATTCTTTCAAAGCTGACTCTTTTTCTGCTTCGCGAATTTTTTGAATGATTACTTGCTTAGCTGTTTGGGCAGCAATACGTCCAAAATCATCTTTTGCTTCCAAAGGAAAAGCTAGTTCACCTCCAATTTGGACGTCTTTTTTTATCAAACGAGCGCTATCAATCATTAGGTGTTTCTCTTCATCAAATCGAACCTTTCTTTCACCTTCTGGAGCGGTTTCGTTGTCTGTTTCTTCCATTTCTCCATCTTCCTCTCCGTCTTCTTTAAGCATACTTTCGTCCACCACTATTTTAATTTGCTCAAAAATAGCAGCACCAGTATTTTGGTCAAAGTGGGCTCGTATAATTTGCCCTCGCTTACCAAATTCTTTTTTATAGGCGGTCGCCAAAGCTTGCTCGATGGCATCAAGCATAGTTGCTCGGGGGATACCTCTCTCTTCTTCCATCTCGGCTAATACCGAGTTAATTACCTTTAAATCAAACATATTTATATATTAGAGTATTCTCTTTTTTATTACTAAGCTCTTTGTTTAAAGAAAGCCCGGCCAATCTGGCCAGGCGTTCTTTCGTAACCACAAGATACTACTCTTTATTTATTTTGTCAAAAAAC
>Ga0222673_1000259_pt1 | contig 28961 bp, 35 predicted proteins | sample AntAcemetagen801_FD_179845 | JGI IMG/M metagenome (GOLD analysis project Ga0222673, IMG submission 179845) | Saline water microbial communities from Ace Lake, Antarctica - #801 | ecosystem: Environmental > Aquatic > Non-marine Saline and Alkaline > Saline | place: Antarctica: Ace Lake...
CGACCATCATTGAAAGCGCTCGCTCTGCAATTCCAATGGTGCGCATGCAATGGTGAATTCGGCCGGGACCTAATCGAGCCTGTGCAATGGCGAATCCACCGCCTTCTTCACCTAGCAAATTCGACACGGGAACACGAACGTCTTCGAAAGTAACCTCACCGTGACCGTGTTGATCGTGATAACCAAAGACACTGAGATCACGAATCACGGTGACCCCAGGGGTGGCAAGGGGTACTAAAACCATCGACTGTTGCAGGTGACGCGGTGCACTTGGGTCCGTCTTACCCATCACGATAAGGATCTGGCAACGCGGATCCATGATCCCCGATGACCACCACTTGCGGCCATTGATCACGTAATCGTCGCCATCGCGTTGAATTGAAAGTTGAATATTCGTAGCATCGGATGATCCGACGTCGGGTTCGGTCATGGTGAACGCGGAGCGAATCTTTCCTTGAGTCAACGGCTCCAGCCACATGGCTTTTTGTTCGGATGTTCCAAACATGGACAGGATCTCCATATTGCCCGTGTCCGGTGCCGCACAGTTCATAGCTTCAGGTGCAATGTCAATTGACCAGCCCATTCGTTCTGCTAAATACGCGTAGTCCACCGCACCCAAGCCGTCTGAGAGTGAGGGAAGGAATAGGTTCCATAAACCTAAAGCTTGCGCCTTGATTTTCAGTTCCTCAACGATTGGTGGGACCGTATGTAATTCCCCCGCAGCGATTAGCTCAGCCCGCTGCTCCCAATAAAGGGACTCGGCCGGGAACACCTCGCTCTCCATAAAAGCATTTACTTGGGTGAAAACTTCGGAACCGCGTTCACTTAGGCCTAGTTGCATTGGGTAATCATGTCGCATGTAACTGTGATCAGCCACCGACTAGTCAATTCTTGGTCGTAAGCCGGTACACCTGATCGTCTTTCGAGGAGGCATCTCCCCTGCCATCCGTGTTGCTCGAGATCAACCACATGGATCCATCCGGTGCAACCTCGATCGTTCGCAGTCGGCCTAGCTCACCAAGCTTCACCGCGATCGGCTTGCGAGCCGTGGGTGAACTTGTTGCCATCTTGCGTAGGGGCACCTGCCACAACACCTCCCCTCGAAGGCTGGCAACAAATGCGTTGCTGTCCTGAATTGCTATTCCACTCGGAGAGGCCAATGAGGTCGGCGCCCATTGCATTTTTGGGCTTTCGTAACGAGCATTTGAACTGTAACCCTCGAATAGTGGCCACCCGTAGTTTTTACCGCGCTCAATCAAGTTGAGCTCGTCTGCCTTCTGGCTCCCAAATTCGCTGGCCCATAACCGTCCGCGATTGTCCAAAGCCAACCCTTGAACATTGCGGTGACCCGAACTAAACACTCGGGATTTGTTTACCGGTTTTCCATTGCGATCAACCAACAGAATTTTCCCCGCCAGACTGCCAGCCCGTTGTGAAAGTTCAGGGACACCTGCATCACCCGTTGCAATAAATAGTCGGCCGTCGGGTCGCACCAAAATTCGGCCACCGTTGTGAAATGTATTCTTTGGAATATTTGACACGATTACCTTCGGGGTTCCCAAACTCCCATTAGTAATGGGAATTCGGGCAACCCTGTTGTCTTTGCTCGCTGTGTAATACACATATAGCTCAGACTCGTCATTGGCTAAGGCAATTCCTAGTAGTCCACCTTCACCTTCAGGAACAACCTGTCCTATTTTTCCCACCGTGCGAACGTTGCTGCCCAGTGGGCGATTCGGATCGATTTCCTTGATTAGGGCAGTATCCCGTTCGCTGACCCATGCTTTCCCGTCTGCAAGAAAGGTCAAGCCCCAAGGCGCCTTAAGCTCTTCTGCAACAACGGAATCGCGTTGGACAGTTGTTGCGCTTGCAACTGGGACAAGAGTGATCAAACTAAAAAGAAGCCCGAGGCTAGTCGTTAGAGCGATTGACGAATACCGTTCCACACTTCTATCAGAACACAGATTTTGCAGTGACGCATTTGTTAGCGCTGCAATCTAATGACCAACGGGTAACAACTATTCGCTCATGACCACAATCACGCGGTCCTGGGACCGAAGCGCCATGACGAGTGCAATTACCCAGCCGATAATTGTCCAACCGAGTAACAGGTTGACCCAGAACACACCCCAGTGTCGAACGTCACGCAATGCCGCAACTGCCCACGGCAACATGTAGAGCCCGGAAGCAATTGCAACAATGATTGCGACAACCTTGGTGACGGTCCAAGACTTATTCACTGGAGTCACCGAGTACGAGATTGAAGGATCGTTTTCCATACCGAGAATGTAACACCAACCACTAGGCTCTTCACATGAATGAGAACACCGACGTACCGATAACAGTCGAGGAACGCGGACACGTCCTTTTAATCGGAATCAACCGCCCAGAGAAATACAACGCTATGAATCTGGAGGCAATTGACCAACTTGCCGCCGCCTATCAACTCCTTGAAGACTCTCCGCACCTACGAGTTGGGGTCGTCCACGCCCACGGAAACCATTTCAGTGCCGGACTGGATCTAGCAGAAGTCGGACCTGAAGTCGCGAAACGTGGACCAGATGCACTAGCAGGGAATTCCCAGATTGACCCTTATGGGCTTTGGGGAGAGAGAGTAAGCAAGCCAATTGTTGTTGCCCTTCATGGAATTTCGTTCACTCTGAGTATCGAACTCGCACTCGCCAGTGACATCGTGATCGCGGCGGAGGACGCTCGATTCCGTCAACTAGAAATCGGACGGGGGATTGTTCCTTTTGGTGGCGCAACAATTCGAGCAACTCAGCAACTCGGTTGGGGTAATGCCATGAAGTTCCTGCTCACCGGTGAAGAGTTTGGCGCCGAAGAAGCCCTGCGAATCGGTCTCATTCAAGAGATCACGCCCGTTGGGCAAGACACCTCTAGGGCGATAGAGATCGCCGAGATAATCGCTAGACAAGCACCGCTGGGTGTGTATGCGACATTGGCAAACGCCCGGATTTCAAACCGTGAAGGTGAAGCGGCTGCAATTGAACATTTGCGAGCCACCCTGCCAGGAATCCTGGCTAGTGAGGATGCAGCCGAAGGGGTTCAGAGTTTCTTGGAAAGGCGCGAGGGTAACTTCACTGGAAAGTAAGGCACGTACTGACTCGCTACTGTGTGAAAGCCTCAATGTTTAGGGCTTTCACACTCACCCACACGGGAGTTCCAACACCTAACTTGAGTTCAGCGACCGAGGAGTGCGTAAGCGTTGCAACGACGGGTGGTCTGGCCTGGATTGTGACACGGATCCGGTCATGCATGGGACTCAAAGCACTTACCGTCCCCTGCCAGACATTGCGCGCACTGCCCTCTGGCTTTATCAGGTGAACGGTGATTGATTCTGGCCTGATAACTGCTAACGCTTCACCCTTGAGTTCATGTTCGGTTACGTGTAGGACACCACCCCCATTGACACTCAAGCTACCCTCGTGGGCCACACCACGAATCAAGTTGACCCCCATAAGCGTTGCAACGTAATCAGTTTCAGGTCTGGCCGCTAGTTCCCCGGGCGTTCCCTCCTGAGTGATGCCACCTTTTTCAAGGACGATTACTCGGTCTGCGAGCAGCATCGCATCTAGTGGGTCGTGCGTGACGAAAACAACGCAACCCTTGAACAGCTTGATTTGCTTCTCCAATTCAGTTCGAACATTCTCCCTAGTTTGAGCGTCAAGTGCGGCGAGTGGTTCGTCTAGCAGCAGAACACTGGGGTCAGTTGCCAAGGCGCGGGCAAGTGCCACACGCTGTGCCTGGCCACCTGAAATTTCAGATGGCTTCCTGCCTTCTAGATCTGTGATCCCAAGCAACTCTAATTGTTCGAGGGCAATCACGTGCGAACTTTTTTTCGATGAACCGCTCGAACGCGGCCCGAACGCAATATTTTCCAGGACACTCATGTGGGGAAAAAGCGCGTAGTCCTGAAATACAACGCCAACGGAGCGATCCTGCGGTGGTACGCGGACAGAGGGTGCCGCGTCCACCACCGTGTCACCAAAAAGAACTTCGCCAGAGTCAATTGGTTGCAGACCGGCGAGCACCCGCAAAAATGTTGACTTGCCTGAACCATTTGGTCCAAGGATTGCCGTCACGGTTCCCGCATTGACTGTTGTGTCAACGTCAATGGTGAAGTCACCACGCGTGACTGAGAACTTCGCGCGAATTCTCATGAGGCCCTCGTGTGTAAGTACTTACCTCGCAGAGCAACCAGCACTGCGACACTGACCGTTAACAGCACTATCGAAAGAGCGATCGCAACTGATCGGTCCGACTCGAGTGCGGTATACACGGCAAGTGGCATAGTTTGAGTGACTCCTGGAAAGTTTCCAGCGAAGGTAATTGTTGCGCCAAACTCGCCCAGCGCTCGAGCCCAACAAAGCACGAGTCCTGCGATCGCCGCGGGTGCCACCATCGGCATCGTGACTCTGAAGAAAATGCGCTTAGAGTTTGCTCCCAGTGTTGCGGCAGCGTCTTCATAGCGTTGATGGAGCGAGCGAAAGCCTCCCTCCATCGTAATAATCAAGAATGGCATTGCCACAAAAGTCGTTGCAATCACTACTCCTAGAGTCGTGAATGGAAACGTGATTCCGAATTTGTCGTAGAGAAATCCACCGACTAGCCCTCGTCTACCGAGTGCTTCAAGGAGTGCAACTCCAGAGACTACTGGTGGGAGAAGTAGCGGCACGATCACCAGCGCTCGGAGTAACCCAGTAAATGGCAATACTTCTCGGGCCAGCAACCATGCCATCGGGATTCCAAGGAGGGCCGCAAGTGCTGTCGCCGCGAGTGAGGTGATCAGTGAGAGGCGAAGTGCTTCCAAGGCTTCCGGCGAAGTCAAAATTTGCGGAAAGGCACGCCAAGGTGTTTGCGCGATCAGAGCGATCAAAGGAATTACGAGAAAAATGAGAGCAACTACCCCTGGAATCAACAGAAAAAGTGGGGCACGCTGATTCCTCATTTGATTTACCAGGGCTTAGCAAACCCAAAGGCCCGCAAGATTCCTCGGGAAGCCGTGCTGAACCTTACAAAGTTTACGAAACGCTGAGCAAGTTTAAGATTTTTCGAATCGGCGACCGCGGCCACCGGGTAGGTCGTCATGACATTATTTTTTGCGGGAATCTCTATGTACTCAATTGTGTCTTCAGCGGACTTGACGTCGCTTTCGTAAACAATCCCGGCGTCCAAGTCGCCAGAAATTACCTTGCCCAGTAGTGAGCGCACATCAAGTTCGCGCGTGACGGGAACAACATTAATTTTGTTTTTGGTGAACAACTCAGCGGCTGCGCTTCCACAGGGAACTGCAGTGTCACACACACCTAAAAGCACACCCTTTCGTTGCAGGTCTGACAAACTCTTAATGTTCGCTGGGTTTCCTGCAGGAACAGCAATTGCCATCGAATTCTTTGCAAAAAGAAGTGGTCGGGACACCAAGTCCATGTCGATACCAATTTGCATAATTGGCTCAGACGCCGTCGCTACTAAGTCAACGGGTGCCCCGGCAATGACTTGATTCATGAGCGTTGAACTCCCGACAAAGTTAAAGCTGATGTGGGTATCGGGAAATCTTTTCTTGAATGCATCAGCGATCACGGGAAATACGTCGGTGAGTGAGGCCGCCGCCGAGACGGTCAGCTGCCCACTTGGCTTGGTCGCTGCAACAGATGCACCAGGGAAGAGTGCACCTAACCCAACTACCAAAGCCATCGCAACGAGTGCGCGCGCAATTTTGTTCATGAATTTTGCTCCAGTTCGATCACTACATTCGTTGACTTAACAACCCCCGTAGCTCGCACCCCCGGTGCCAATCCAAGTTCCTCAACTGATTCACGACTCAACAACGAGGTGACGCGATGTGGTCCGGCTTGAATTTCAACAAGCGCCATGACGCCGTCCTTTTCAACCCGCGTGACGATTCCAGGAAAACGGTTCCGTGCTGAAGTGCTGACAGCCGAGTTGTCAATGTGATAGGCCGCTCGCATATACAAGGCCAAACTTTCAGCGCTGACAGTCCGTGGCCCGTTACCCGGGGAGCCTGCGGTGAGTTTGCCAATTTCAATCCAACGGCGAACGGTGTCGTCAGAGACGCCGAGCATTAATGCGGCATCGGAAATCCGTATTTCAGACATAATCCAAAGAACTTAGCAGCATTTACGGAGTAATGTCTATTTTTTCTATGAATTTTCGGGAATTATCCCTGAAATAGTCCGAATTTTCGGATCTAGGCAATAAAAGTGGCCCCCGGCAAACACCGGGGGCCACTCTCAGAAGTCTGTAATTAGACGACGCGAACCTTGTCAGCCTGTGGTCCCTTTGGGCCCTGGGTGATGTCGAATTCGACAGCTTGATTTTCATCTAGTGAACGGTATCCACTGGAATCAATTGCTGAGTAGTGAACGAATACGTCTGGTCCGCCGTCAGCCTGCTCGATAAAGCCGAAGCCTTTTTCTGAATTAAACCATTTTACTGTTCCTGTTGCCATGTTGCTATTTCTCCCTAACATAAAACACGAGGGGCAACGTGCCCTTCGTACAGAAGGCACCCTCGATCCGAAGACCGGGCCGCGCCCACTGGTATAAATGTCCTCTCCCCCCTCGCGCGCTTGTGCACCGCCCCCCATTAGGCCCGAAACCTCGCATTGCCATTGAATCCGATACTCCCAATACCTCTTGTTGTTCATCAAGAATTCTCTTTCAGATTCACTCCAATTGTTGACAGGTCTTTCGCGGGTTGGCAAACTTTCATATTGATGAGCGTCAATATAGAAAAAATCGGAACTCCGCGACTTTCCACACTGGATCGGTTTTTGCCAGTCTGGATCGTGATTGCGATGGCAGGGGGACTACTCCTTGGGCGCGGGGTGCCCGGATTGCAAGAGACACTTGATGCGGTCAAAATTGACAATACGAGCGTCCTGATAGCAATTGGTCTTTTTGCAATGATGTATCCGGTACTTGCCCGCGTTAAATACGAAGAGATGGGTCACCTCGCTGGTGATCGCAAAATGCTGTGGTTATCGCTCCTACTTAACTGGTTGGTCGGCCCATTACTCATGTTCGCCCTTGCTTGGATTTTCCTTGCAGACTACCCAGAATTTCGAACAGGCTTGATCGTCATTGGCTTAGCGCGATGTATCGCCATGGTCTTGATTTGGAATGACCTCGCGTGCGGTGACCGCGAGGCGGGTGCATTACTCGTTGCTATCAACTCTATTTTTCAAATTATTGCCTACGCACTTCTGGGGACCTTCTACCTTGCGATCCTGCCCGGGTGGTTGGGTCTTGACACTCAAGATGTTGAATTCTCCACCTGGGGAATCACCAAGGCCGTGCTCATATTCCTAGGAATACCCCTACTCTTGGGATTCCTTACTCGCCAGATTGGGGTTTCACGCAAAGGTAAGGATTGGTATGACAACACCTTTGCACCAAAAATCGCACCAATCGCGCTTTACGGTCTGCTCTTCACTATCGTCATTCTCTTCGCGCTTCAAGGTAATGCGATTACCTCAGATCCATTAAGTGTGGTGCTCATCGCCTTACCCCTCATGATCTATTTCGCGCTCATGTGGTTCGCCGCAATGTGGGCATCCCACGCCATTGGGTTGCCGTATGCACGCTCTGCCACGGTTGCATTCACGTCTGCAGGAAATAATTTTGAACTTGCAATTGCTGTAAGCATTGGGGTCTGGGGTGTGACATCCGGGCAGGCACTTACTGGCGTGATGGGACCACTTATTGAAGTTCCAGCTCTAGTCGCTTTGGTGTACGTGTCCCTTTGGCTAAAACGCAAGTGGAAGTGGAGTGATGCAGCATGAGCAAGAAGCCGACGGTGCTCTTCGTGTGCGTTCATAATGCTGGCCGGTCGCAAATGGCCGCTGGACTGTTAAAGCAACTTGCCGGCGACAAAGTGACCGTCTATTCCGCCGGCTCTGCGCCAAAGGATTCAGTTAACCCCGCAGCGGTTGCGGTGATGCGAGAAATCGGAATTGATATCAGCGCCGAGAGTCCGAAAATCTTGCACAAGGACACCGTGCTGTTGTCAGACGTCGTAATCACCATGGGTTGTGGGGACACCTGCCCTATCTATCCCGGGAAACGCTATGAAGATTGGGTGCTTGACGACCCAGCTGGCCAAGGCATTGACACGGTACGCCTCATTCGCGATGAAATACGAACTCGGGTTGAAGAACTGATATCAGAACTGTCTATTTAGCCTATGTGGCATTCGTGCGCGGTAGTTCCTTCACCACCGGAGATGTTTTCCAATTCAGCTTCGCTGAGTTCACCCGCTGATGTCGAATCAGCAGTTTCGTTGTCCTCTGGTGTGGAATCTGCAAATGTCACAACTACTCCCTAAATGTGGACGCTAACGGTATGAACATTGGTCTTTCCCTATGGGAAGAACCAACTACCGTGTCCTCAATTTATAAGGCAGTCCGAACGTGTGATAACCGTGATTGCACGGTGAATACGGCAAGCAACGCAACGACTAGGGGCATTCACAACTGCGACCACCGGCTAGGAGGCGAATCCAATGGAGCGTTGCAGTACATCCCACCGGTGATGTTTTCGAGTTCAGCTTCGCTGAGTTAATCCGCTGATGTCGAAACAGCACCCGCCATTAATACTCCCTAAATGTGACCCCGGCACTTTCGGACTAGGAAACTTCCTCTGGGGCGGATCAACGTGTCAACCGAAGTCTGGGCAGACACCAACAATTTCGCATTTAAGGTACACAAGAGGCTTCTGAGTGAGTGGTTGCAGTCATTGCGGGATCCTCACCGTAAACGCCACCGGAGACGTTTTCCAATTCAGCGTCGCTCACTTCACTCTCTGCTGTGATGTTTGTGCTCTCGGCATCCTTTGGTATGGAATCTGTACCTGTTATGACTACTCCTTTGATCTCAACCCCGGTGCCAACCTTCGCACATACTCGCATCGCTAGGACCAGCGAAGCGCAATCTCAGAACTGAGTCGGGGGTTGCGCGGGTTCTGCCCACCCTCTGCAGCATGACCTATGTTGACGACATATAGCGAGCGCCATGAAGTTCCTTCAAAGAATTCGGCATTCACGCCATGTGCATCAAAACCCATCATTGGTCCCGCATCCAAACCAACTGATCGGACTGCCAATATGAAGTAACCCGCTTGCAGGATCGCGATCTCTCGCGCACTGGTCGCCCGTTTTTCGTCATCAAGGTGAAACTCACGAGCATTGGGTACCTGGGGGAAGTGTTCTGGCAGGAAGTCGTGGAAGTTGGTGTCGAATGCGAGGATGGCAACGGTGCTCGCGCTCGCGCTTTTGGTTCGATTTCCTTCAGCGAGCAGTGGAATAAGTCGCCCTTACCCTCGGGGGTTCTGACAAATTCAATGCGGAGAGCTTGGGTGTTCATGGGTGTCGGTGCAAATTTAACGAGGTCATAGATTTCAGTGAGTTGAGTATCCGTTACAGGTTCACCGGTAAAGGAGTACGTCGTGTGGGCATCAGAAAAAAGCTTTTCTTTGACGTCAATCATGAGTTGAAGTATGCCGGGTCAGTATTTTTCCGCGACAGCAATCCCCCGTGCTGCTACTGCACCGATCGAGGTGAGAGTACCTCAGAAATCTGACTGGAAAGAATGATTTCACTCGAAGGGGTTCCATAACGCGTCAAGTTATCCACTACTTCTTCGAATTCGTCCATGGTTCCGGCGACAACCCGCAAGAGTGAACAGTAGGGGCCGGTCACCCTGTGAATCTCCAAAATATGCACGTCGTCAATTGCGTTTGGGTCTTTGAGAATGCACGATTTCCCGTGGCAATCAAGCCTCACTAACGCATCGACCGTCCAGCCCATTGAGCGAGGATTCACGTGCGCTCGGTAACTGGTAATTGTTCCTGATTCCTCGAGTTTTCTCGTGCGGTGTGCTACCGAAGGAGTAGACAGGTGGACCAACCGAGATAGGGCACTGTAGGAATACCTGGCATCGCGTTGTAGCGCGTCAAGGATGCGGACATCCATTTCATCCAGTTCATCCATCGCTTGCTAATTCTCTATCCGCCCGCTCCGTTAAGTTGACCCGGACATCCCACAGCTCTTCCATGATTGACCGGTCACGCAAATTCCGCACCACTTCAACAGGGGTTCCCTGGGTTCCACTGACTGTTCCACCGATCGTACGCTCAATTACCTTCACGTGTACACTGCGCCAAATCATAAGTTCTTCATCTAGGTCAACGAGCAACTCAACTAGCGAATAAAGCGATTCATTCGCTTCGACATCCAAATACAATTTTTCTAAGGTTAAGTCGGCGCGAACCAATGCTTGCTGAACAGATTCGACCAATGCTTTCAGGCTCTCACGTATGTTTCTAAATCCTGGTGAGTCAAAACCTGAACCATGACCCAGAGCAGTCCGCACATGTTGGTAGTCCCATGGCGTCATTTTTTCTAGCATGGGGAGCTGCGTAGTCGTGTAGTGGATGCAATCGCGGGCGCGAATCAGATAACGACTCGCTGCTTGAATCAAGTCTTTATCAATATTAAGAACCGCGTGATCAATTTCAGCCACAGCCAATTTGAGCCAAAGCTCGGAAGACTGATGGACGACCGTGAATAGCAATTCATCTCGGTGCTTCCACGTTGCAGGTTCCGGCTGCAGCACGAGCAATTCATCAGTTCGAATATAAACTTCGTAATCGCTGCCACCTTCGGAGGCAAACTTCGGCTCACGCAATTCATTCATATTGTTGATGCTCTCCTTCACTATTTGTTTAGCAATATTCATAATCTCGCAATATTCGCTCGACGGTTTTATCAGCAACCCACTCGTTCGAAGGTAGCGTCGTGGCTTAATTCTCAATCAATCTCATGGCTTGCTTGATCCAATTCTTTTAACTTGCTCTGACTCACCCCGCCAAGTTATTGTTGCCGACTCCAAGTCCTTTCCAAGATAGCCGAGAATGAACTCCCATGAAACTTTCCCCATGATATTCAATGTGAACTTATATAACAATCAAAAGTCGATTATGCTAAACATTCGAAACGTAATGTCTGTTTAAAGTTATAAAAGTGCCAAAAAAGGCTTAAATTGTTGCCATTATTTATACTCGCGCTACTTTCAACATGATCTTTTACACGAAAATTTCCCCATGCAACTTGCGGATCCAAACCTAGTTTCTTGTCCTTCTGGTTCAAAATGCTGCTGGCAAAAGCACCAATGAAACCTGCTTGATGCTGGAGACCTCTTGGACATATCATCAGAGCGTGAATTCAAGAGAGAATACATCCAATCCGGGTCGTCCAATGGAGTTATACAACCTCCGCGTTGAGGTCGAAACTATAAATGGCAGATCCGTGTGCGGCATGTCACCCGGAGACTATTTTGAAGTTACGAACAGTGCAGAGGTACGGATTCCTGACGGTAAACATTTCTGCATGTATGCGATCGCCTCTGTTCTACCTTTGTTGCCCGCCAAGCAACGAGTGATGCCGGAGAACGATTGGTTGGAAAGCGATAGTCGCGTCGCATGTCCAGATCCTGAGGAGCAACTCATCATGCGGATCGTGCGCACAGAACTTGTTCAACTCGATGCAAATGATTTGACATGAAAACAACCACAATTGGAATCGGACTGCAAGGAAATCTCACCCCAGATCAGTACAAAGAGATTGCGGCTTCGGTTGACGAACTCGGTATTGAGTACATCACCATGTTTGGTGACCTTATGTTTCAACCTCCGATCCCGCCGTTAGTCCAGATGGCTAGTGTGACTAAGTCGGCGATACTCGGGCCTGCCTGTCTCAACCCCTTCGCTATTGCGCCGCACGAAATCGCCGGTCTCGCTGCCTATCTCGACCTTGCATCAAGCGGACGCAGCTACTTGGGCCTGGCGAGAGGTACTTGGCTAAGTGGCGTCGGGATTGCCCAAGAACGCGCAATCCTTGTCCTGCGTGAATCTCTGGAAGTGATTCGAAGGCTAATTGCCGGCGATCGGTCAGGCTGGGAGGGAGAGTTGTATCGCTTGGCGCCGGGGATCGGATTTGAGTTCACAACGCAGCGATCTCGTATTCCAATTCTTATTGGAACTTGGGGGAAACAAACGGCACTTTTAGCTGGAGCGGTCGCTGACGAAGTAAAAATTGGCGGCACGGCAAACCCTCTCATGGTCCCGGTCATGCAGGCGTACCTCGATGAAGGTGCACGCAGCGTTGGAAGGAACCCAGATGAATTAGGGGTTGTTGTTGGCGCGGTTACGGTAGTCGACGAAGACCATGAGGCCGCTCGCACGCTCGCACGCACGGAAGTCGCAATGTATCTCGCTGTTGTTGCCGATCTTGATACCACTATTTCACTTGACCCCGATCTCATTAATCAGGTTCGTACTTGTGTCGCTCGCGGTGAGCACCTCCAAGCGGGGGAACTCATTCCCGACGAAGTCCTTGACCTTTTTGCATTCTCCGGGTCACCGGAACACGTTGCACAACAAGTGCAAAACTTGATTGATGCTGGTGCAAGTCGCGTGGAATTGGGTACACCACAAGGAATTGATAGTGGTCGCGGTGTCCGCTTGATCGGAGAACGCGTGCTACCACTCCTGCGTCGCTGATCGGCGTAGCTGGGTAGTACCTGAAGGCCAAGAATGTCGATTGACTCACGTGGATTCGTGTCAAGCGGTTGGCCAAGAAATAAATGTATGGCCCAGGGCGTGCCAAAAACAGAGTTCGTCGTGATCAAAGCGCCCCGCCACTTTATGGAAATTTTGAATTCAAGGGTCAGGCCGCACACCTTGCATGTTCATGCGTTCAGATTGGGCCAGTTGTTGTTCGGAATACAAGAAACTTCACCTCAAGGAAGCAACAACTTTGGCGGCAGTAGCCCGAGCAGCTGCAAATGCGCCTTGTACGTGTCCGGGTGAATCAGTCGAAGTTTCTGTCGACGCAAAATAGAGCATTCCTTCACAGTGGTCTTGGCGTAAGACACGAGATCCGAAGAGTTGGTAGTCATTGAGTTGGAACACTCCGGGTGGTGAGGTCAGCGGTGATTCACTCCAATCTTCGAGCAAAATTGACTTCGGCATTCCGGCTCTAGGTCCGAAAAGTGCGGCGAGTTGAGACTTCACGGAAATTTCTGAAACCCGTTCGCGACTGAAGCCAAAAAGAGCGCCGAAACTTGCGTTGTGATCACTAATGTCATGAATCTCCCTCAATGGACCCACGTGACTCATTGCACTTCCAGACAATCCTTGTTCACGCCAGAAGGGTGATTCATACAGCGCAATAACTTTTGTCACTGCACCCATCCAGACTGGGGTTCGGGCGGCAACGTTGACAAGTTCTTTAGGCAAGTCTGGTGTAAATACGATGTTGGAGAGTGCTGTTGCCGGGGGAACCGCAATCACCACGTGTTTTGCCCGGTAAGTGTCAGAGTTCGTAGTGACTGACACATGTTCATGGGCGAAGTCAATTGAAAGCACACATGTTGATAGTTGAACTGTGCCTTTGGGCAACTTCGCAGCGAGTCCGTGGGCCAGAGACGCCATCCCACCGACAATGCGGAAAGCCTGCTGGTCAAGGGGATTCCCGTCAAGTTCCTGGACATTTCCTGGAACTTGAAACATCATGTTGCCGGCTGCGTACTGAGGGAACACCTCCAAGCCACATTCAGCGATTACCTCAAGAACGTCCTGCTCATTGTGCCAAAACCAAGTCGCCCCCAAGTCAACTCCTGGTTTTACACTAAATAGACGCCCGCCCACGCGGTCGCGGCCCTCGAGGACAACGGTGGAGATTCCAGCTTGGATTAGTGACCCCGCCAGTCGCAGACCACTGGCACCTGCGCCCACAACAACAACGTCGACTGACCTCTTAACATCCACAGGGGCACACTATTGCGCACTAGCCCGAACTACTTTTTGCATTTCTCCGAGCAGTACTTAACGCTGTCCCAGTCCCGTGCCCATTTCTTTCGCCACTCAAATGGCAGGCCACATGTCACACATATTTTGGGTGGGAAGCCGTTTTTTACGTTGGCTTTTCGGGTCATAGAAACACGATACCGACCCCATGAGTCGCCGGCGTTCCCCCATGGATTATTCTAGTTAGGTAATCCTTACCTAACCTGCTGAAAGGTTGATATGTCCCTTCCTCGTCCAGGCTCCACCATTCTGACTGCAGTAGCGAGCATTGCCCTGCTCCTTCCGGTCTTGGCCGCCTGCTCCAGTGATACCAGTTCCAGTGACACTGGCTCGAGTACCGAGTCCGCTGAAAGTGCCGAGCTCGTGGTCTATTCCGGTAGGAGCGAGGAACTTGTTGGGCCACTGTTTGAAGAATTCACCGCCGCGACCGGGGTCACCGTCAATGCCAGATTCGGTGACAGCGCCGAGCTAGCCGCACAGATGCTCGAAGAGGGCGACCGGTCCCCAGCTCAGATCTACTTCTCCCAAGATGCAGGAGCCCTGGGTGCTGTTGAAGAACTCCTTGCCACGCTTCCCGAGAGTGTGACCTCACTTGTTCCCGAGCAATACCGGGCGACCAATGACACGTGGACCGGCGTAACCGGACGAGCCCGAGTAATTGCTTACGATCCGCAGAGTGTCCTGGCGGATCAAGTCCCGCAATCGGTCTTTGAATTAACCGATGAAAAGTGGCGTGGTCAGGTCGCGATTGCCCCAACCAATGCTTCCTTCCAAGCATTTGTCACAGCAATGCGAGTAACGCAGGGTGACGACGTCACACAAGAGTGGCTGACTGGACTGGTAAATAATGACGTTCAAACGTACGAAAAAAACGGTTTGATTCTCGATGCAGTGGACAGTGGACAAGTTCAGTTGGGTTTAATCAACCACTATTACTGGTATGAAAAAGCTGCCGAGGTCGGGGAAGACAACATGCGAGCCCAGGTTGCATTCATGGCGCCCAAGGACCCTGGCTCTTTGGTGAATGTGGCTGGCGTCGGAATCCTTAAGGGCGCAGCAGAAAATTCAGCCGCGATCGAGTTCGTTCAATGGCTGCTCTCGCCGGGCACTCAAGAGTGGTTCGTGAACAACACCTATGAATACCCGCTGGTCGAAGGTGTGGCATCCGCCGAGGGCTTGCCCAAACTTGGCTCACTCGCCGGCCCAGATATTGCGCTTGCACAACTTGCCGACCTTCCAGGCACGCTCAATATGTTGCAAGACGTGGGATTGCTTTAACAAGTAATGATCAAGCGCACCTCACACAGAGCGCCGCCCCTCCTTTTATGGGGGGCGGCGCTCTGTGCTGCCATCGCGGCAATTCCACTCGTATATTTGGTGATTCGAATTGGTGGTGCAGGAGCGGCCGACATCTGGGCAATCCTCACTCGCCTTCGAACTTGGGAAACCGTGGCAACCAGCGTTGGGTTAGCAACGGTGGTCGTTATTGCCTGCTTGCTCATTAGCTACCCGACCGCACTGCTCCTCACTCGCACGAAGCTGCCACTGCGCAGGTTGTGGTTCACCACGGTTGCGCTGCCTCTCGCAGTACCTTCATATGTTGCCGCTTACGCGTGGGTTGCACTGATCCCAGGGATGAACGGCTTCTGGGCAGCGGCGCTGATTTTGACCATGGTGAGTTTTCCTTATGTCTTGTTACCTCTACTTATCTCACTTCGATCCGCTGATATTGGGCTTGAACAAGTCGCGCGCTCACTGGGTAACAAGCCCGTTGCTGCTTTTTTTGCAACAACTTTTCGTCAGAGTGTCCCCGCTGCGGCAGCAGGATCACTGCTCGTGGCGCTCTACGTTTTGTCAGACTTTGGCGCGGTCGCCCTGCTGAGAGTTGATGCTTTTACCCGAGTGATCTACACGTCCTATCGAGCAAGCTTCGATCGAACTAACGCAGCGGTTCTCGCGGGCATGCTGGTACTCCTTGCCGTCATTCTTATTTCACTAGAACGCAAAGCCCGTGGCCGTTCGCTGAGATTTCGGGCCGACAAAGGAGTTGCATCCTCACGATTGCCTAAGGCTCTTACTCCAGTGTTGTCAGCGTTGAGTTCACTGTGGTTCGTTGCTATCGCCACGATTAGTCTCGCGATCCCCGTCATTTCACTGCTGATCAGACTCGGCGAAGGAACGCGCAGACCACTTGACTGGGCAGAACTCTTAGGTGCTGTTGCAAACACCGCTTGGGTTTCGGCCCTTGGCGCCGTCATCGCCGTCCTGCTCGCACTTCCTATCGCTGCACTCGCATCTCGTTTTCGAAGTAGGAGCGCCAGCACAATCGAGTCGGTGTCTTATTCAGGCTTGGCGCTTCCCGGTGTTGTGATAGGACTCTCTCTCGTGTTCCTTTCAATCAACACCGTGCCGTTTCTTTACCAAAGTTTTGTGCTGCTGGCATTCGCCTATGCGGTCCTGTTTCTTCCCAAGTCACTCGGGGCATCACGCACTGCATTGGAGAACGTCCCACCGGCATTGGGACAGGTGGCCCAAACATTGGGTTACAAGCCCCTGCGCGCGTGGCTTTACACCAGCGGGCGAATTTCTTGGCCGGGTATCGCAGCCGGCGGACTACTCGTCATGCTCACCGCGATGAAGGAACTTCCCGCCACCTTAATGTTGCGACCAACCGGCTTTGACACACTTGCGACTGAACTGTGGAGCCGGACCGAACTTGCGGCGTTCGGTGCCGCCGCACCCTACGCACTTGCACTTATTGTGCTTGCCGCGATTCCTTCATTTGCCCTATCCCGGGGTTTCCTAACAAACTCAAAAGAAACTATGGTGAACGCGTGAAAGCCATTTCTATTCAAGATCTCAGTTCCGGGTACGGTGGCGATCCTGTGATCCGCGACATCAGTTTTGATCTAGAGGAAAAAGAACTCCTTGCTATCTTGGGGCCGAGTGGTTCTGGTAAAACCACGCTCTTGAAAACGATTGCCGGTTTTCTCCCAGCACAATCTGGACTTATCAAGCTTGACTCCCAAGTTGTCTCTTCTCCGCAGAAAATTGTTCCACCGGAGAAACGAAACATTGGGTTAGTCCCCCAAGAGGGTTCTCTTTTCCCCCACTTGGACGTCAGTGCCAATATTAGTTTTGGAATCCGGCGCAACCCGAAGAAAACTCAACGAGTCGCTGAACTACTCGAGATTATTGACATGAAGGAATACGCCCACGCGCGCCCGCAAGAACTCAGTGGCGGCCAGCAACAGCGTGTAGCACTTGCACGAGCCCTAGCACCCACGCCAAAGTTGATCCTGCTCGACGAACCCTTTACTGCAATGGACACGTCACTGCGTGCGCAAATGCGCAGGGACATTAGAAATATTCTCACCTTGACGGCAACTACCGCGATCATGGTGACCCACGACCAGGAAGAAGCTCTTGCTACAGCGGATCAACTTGCGATCATGCAGGACGGCAGACTAATTGCGTTTGGCACCCCACACGAGCTGTACGAAAAACCTGCATCAAAAGATGTGGCCAGTTCACTTGGTGAAGTCAACGCGATTCCGGCAACCGTTGAATCTGAGCACAGCGTTAACACAGAACTTGGAACGTTTGTCGCGAGAATTATGGGTGACGCGGTTCTTGGCCAGCACGGAATCGTATTAGTCCGACCCGAAGCACTCACAATTGAAGAAACCGATAGCCCAAACGCGAAGATAACAGGATCAGTTTTCCACGGTCACGACTCAACGGTGACGGTGTCTACGAACAGTGGAATGGTTCTCAAGGTCAGAGAATCGCAACAGCACGATCGGGTCCTAGGAACGTTGTGCGCGGTCAAAGTCCTCCGCGAAGGAATCTTCCTTAAATAAACACCCCACCCAAGTGTTGGGATCCAGAACACAGGGCCAGACTTAACTCGTGAGTTCTTCAAGTATCAAGGCAGCTCCTGCGACTGCCCGGCAAAGAAACATAAGTCGGATAGTGCTCGACGCAGGACCAGTTGTCGCCTGGTTCGCAGTGATTGCAAGCCTGCTCACCCAAGTGACCGCGACCTCGACCGACATTGGGCCCATACCTGCTGTGCTTGCCTTGATTGCTTTGGCAATTGGAATTCCCCATGGTGCTGCTGACAATCTGACGCTGGTTCACACACTTTCCTGGCGCGGTTGGATTCGAATGGGTGTGGGCTACTTAACCATTGCCGCACTAGCAGCTGCGCTAATCATTATTCTTCCCGCATTTGGTTTCATTCTTGTTCTTGGAATGACGGTGTGGCACTTTGGAGCGGGAGACGTCGAAGCCAGAACTGAACTCTCAAGACAAGCACCGGTAAATCGCAAGTTCAGAATTCTTTATGCACTGGCGTTGGGCAGCGCACCAGTATTACTCCCACTCACTTCCCCTGCAGCGCTCAGCACCGTGACATCTTTGGAACCACAACTCGCCCAGATCTACGCAGGCCCAGCTACAACTTTGATACGCGGAATCGTCGCGGTGCTCCTGATTGTCACCATCCTGGTCTTAATCAATCGAAGTGACCTTCGAGGTGCATTCGAACTATTCACCCTTGGTGTTCTGGGTTTCGTCGTCTCACCATTCATTGCTTTTGCCGTCTATTTCAGCTTCTGGCATGCGGCCCGTCATACCGCTCGACTTGCGCAGGTATCAACAGGTGCAGTCACGATTCGCTCTATGGCCGCCGTAACAAGAATCGGTATCCCCTCTCTGCTCGGCTTCATTGCAATCCTTGTCATTCTCACCGTGTTCATGGGTAATGACGCACTGACTGGAACCGTGCTTTGGGTCGGCCTGGCAATTGTGTGGGGACTCACCGTCCCGCATATGTGGTTCGTTTCGCGTTTTGACAGTCGATTACGAGCGACGCGACAGTAGCACTGCACCAAGAAGCACCACGGTGAAACCGGCCAGCATGAACGCCTTTGGGTCAACAAAAATCCCTAATAGTGAGTCAGAAACGAACACGAAACCACACAACCAAATACTGGCGATTGATCCGCGAGTTGTTGACGTCGAGATGAGAACGTGCGCACCACCCAGCACGATTGCGAGCACCAAGACCACAAATGTGTTCGCTTCGTAGTTCCCAGTAGCGGTGAGTACCACCATGCCAATCCAGAACAGAACCCCGACTGCTGCGAGAACGTGCACGGTGATTGCGCTCAATCTTGTGAGTGTCATGGGCAAAGTATCTACCTATTGGGGCACATCAATCGCGCAATGACACAGATCACGCCACAATGTGCACATGAGCAATCACAGTGACCCCAGCGATCTTCGACCGATCTTCCTCGTGACCGGCGCCACCGGCTATGTTGGTGGTCGCCTGGTGCGGGAACTTGTTGGCCGAGGTTTTCGAGTAAGAGCCCTCGCGCGTTTCCCCGAACGCTTACGTGACTTCCCTTGGGCAGGCGACATTGAGATCGCTAGCGGGGACGCTGGTGACCCCGCCACGCTCGCCCAAGCCATGGAAGGTGTCACTACCGCCTACTACCTTTTACATTCACTCCAAGAAGGAAAAGACCTTGAGAGTGAAGAGTGCCGCATTGCGCAAAACTTCGCCCAATGCGCGAGCGACGCCAAAATAAAGAGAATCATTTATTTGGGTGGGCTTGCGCCCGATGTCCCCGCAAACAAGATGTCCCCGCACATGCGATCGCGCGTTGACGTTGGACGGATCTTGAATAACTCTGGAATTCCGACAATCGAGTTTCGCGCCGCAGTGATCATTGGTTCAGGGTCGGCATCTTTTGAAATGCTTCGATACCTCACCGAACGCCTACCGGCCATGATCACTCCGCGTTGGGTGCGAACAAAAACTCAACCAATCGCTGTGCGAGACGTACTGCGCTACTTAGTGCTAGCAGCGGAACTTCCCTACAGCGTAAGTCGCACTTTCGACATTGGTGGTCCCGACGTGTTGACCTACCAATCCATGATGCAACGTTACGCAAAAGTTGCTGGACTCCCACGGCGTTTGATTTTGCCCATCAACATGCTCTCCCCGCAACTTTCCAGCCACTGGGTTGGCCTGGTTACTCCTGTCCCCCGCGCAATTGCACGCCCATTGGTGCAGTCATTGAAGTTCCCCGCGGTTTGCTTGGAATCTGATATCAAAGACTTTATTGCTGACCCACCTGAAGGACTCGTTCCATTCGATCAAGCCGTTGCACTCGCTCTCACGCGGATCCGCGACGCAGAGGTTTCAACTCGCTGGTCGAGCGCGAGCACACCCGGGGTGCCCAGCCAGCCACTTCCCAGCGACCCTGAATGGGCGGGTGGAACACTTTACGAAGACATTCGAGTACTTGAATCTACGGCGACACCGCAGGAACTCTGGACAGCCGTTGAATGCATTGGCGGTGATAACGGTTGGTACTCGGCCAAACTCCTCTGGGAGGTGCGAGGCTTCCTCGACCGAATGGTGGGAGGCGTTGGACTTCGAAGAGGACGCCGAGATCCACGTGTCCTCAAAGTTGGTGAGACTGTTGACTTCTGGCGGGTCGAAGAAAGAAATGCTCCGGAGTTACTGCGTCTGCGGGCAGAAATGAAAATGCCAGGACGGGCCTGGTTGGAGTTTGTTGTCACGGCAAGTGAAAACGGCGGATCCACACTCACACAAAGGGCCGTTTACTGGCCCAAGTCATTTACCGGACATGCTTATTGGTGGTCGGTTGCACCTTTCCACGCTTTCGTCTTCCCACCCATGGCCAAACATATAGTCGAGCGCGCGGAATTACGGCAAGATCACGTTCTCACTAACAAGTAATCGAATACGTGAGCTGACGTGCGCTAAGGAATCTTGCGCGGTGGCCTTACCAATTTCGGTGGAGTAGGCAGCCTCAAAATCCTCACGCGAGTCAAACCAGAGTTCAGCAACGCCGTCAATGCCAAGTTCGTCACACCCCTCTGACACTTCGTTGAAAACAACTTTTCTGACCGCGGGTAGGGCGGCAGCCATCGAACTGTGATCTTGCAACCACCACTGGGCAAACTCCGCATGTGAGAGGTCTTCTCTCCTCGTCAGAACGATCATGGCTTTAAACATTTTAGACTCCATTCTGTGCGTTAATTGATCTCAGGTAATTGATCTCAGGTAAGTGATCTCAACCAGTCGGCTTCTTGACTCTTGCATGTGGTCGCCCACCAACACTTAATGCAAGGGACACAACGATTTCATTTGCCTTGGGGGCGTCTGGCAGCGAAACCTCGACTGAATCCATGTCGTCAAAAACCCAGCGGTCGTCCTTATTTCCGATTGGCATGGTGATGCTAGATCCAGGTCCGGCAACTTTCTTAGTTCCAGGAATAATGTCAGCGCCACCGCCAATCGCTGCTCGGACCGGTGCACCAAATCGAGGATGCAGCACAGCCGCTGTGTGTTCGCGATCCCCATCTATTCCGACTATCGCACCTTTGCCGTAACCCCGAACGTCGCTGCTATCGATTCCGGCTGAAGCTAATGCAGCAACTGCCAACTCAACGAGAAGCGTTGCAACTTCGTTGCCAAGTTGCTCTAAGACAGACAGATCTTGCACTAATCCTTGTCCAGCAAGCGGGTTTAGAACAACTGCTGTTGCCGTCACGATCGTGGTGGGTGGAGAAACGACTGCATTTGCTTCGCGATGCGTCTGTGTCAGCGTTGTTGAAGTAGTTCGAATGTCCATAGAAAATCCTTTTCTAATGTTGATCACGGTGCGGGAAGTATCCCTCATTGAGTAACTTACAGCCAGTCCCCTACCGTGCGCTCATGTGGAAACTCAAGGCATTCACCAAAGCTTCACATGCTTTGCCCACAATCGCCGTTTCCCTAGTAATCAGTGCATTCGGTTGGAGTCTGGGCTGGAGCGGTTGGTCACTCTTCGCTGTTTTCATCACGATTCTTATTGGTCAGCTCTCAGTCGGTTGGAGCAATGACGCATTCGACTCAACGTTAGATGCCCGTGTCGGGCGCACAACAAAACCCACGGTGACCCGGGATGTTTCTGCAAACTCACTCTGGATTGCCGCCTTCGTGGCACTCACAATCGCGATCGTGCTGAGTTGGCTGGTCGCGGGTTGGCTCGGTGGCTCATTTCACGTTTTCGCAATTCTCATGGCTTGGCTCTACAACGTGCGACTCTCCCGGACCATTTGGTCTTGGCTCCCCTACGCCCTCGCCTTTGGTGCAATGCCAGCGTTTCTATCGTTTGGTTTTAACGATCAACCTCCGACCCTCTGGTCAGTGGCTGTGTTCTCCATCGTTGGGGTGAGTGCCCACTTAGCCAATGCGCTGCCTGACTCAGAGTCTGACACCGCCGCCGGGCTTGGTGGTCTAGTTGTTCGGCTCGGTGATCGTCGATCAATTGTTTTATGTTGGCTACTTCTCGCACTGGGTAGCGGGATTTTGGCCTCCGTTAGCTTCTCCACACACCCATGGATCGCGCTAATAGTTGTCGTTACATTCACCATCGCTGTGCTATCGGGTTCGCGGTCAAGAAGACGTTCGGCAGTATTTAACGCCTTGCTCGCGGTGGTGGCAGTTGACGTAGCCATGCTAGTTGTCACAACTGCTCTGGATTGATACTCAGAACCAAGACATAACACTTTCAAGCAGCTAGAGAATCAACAATCCGATTGAAAACCCGAGGCAGGGCATGGGCAGCGGGAACGATCAAAGGTCGCAGCCCGCGGCGGGACGAAGCCCACAGCAAACCACCGGTCATGAGGCGGTAAGACCTCGTTACTTTCTGCCAATCGCGTTCATAACGCTCCGGCTCACCGGCAAGGATTGCTTCAACTGCTGCTTGCGCCTCGGCAAAACCCAACCGCAATCCTTCACCCGTAAGGGCATCGATGTAACCGGATGCATCACCCACCAACAATGTTCGGCCATTAGAGCGCGTGCTGACTTTTTGAAGTAGTGGACCAGCCCCACGTAATTCACTCACTCGCGGAACCGATTCAAGTCGTGCAGCCAGCTCGGGCACCCTCGCTATAGCAGAATCAAGGTTAAGAACAGATCGACCAAGGACAGCAACTCCGACACTCTCCGAACTCACCGGTGTTACATAGATTTCCGAGTCGTCGAGCCAGTACACCTCCACCAGATCACTCCACGGAGTGATTCCGAAATGTTGACGGATCCCAAAACGCTGCCCACCCGCAACAACTTCACCTAAACCAAGAATCCTGCGAACACTTGAATGCAGTCCGTCCGCACCTACCAAATAACGCGAACGTAAACCGCCCACGTCAATCCAGTCTGATCCTTGGACAATCGAATCAACGCGTTCGGTACGAAAAACGACGCCGAGTTCATGGGCTCGCTCGAGCAATGCCGCATGCAAGGTCACACGCCTGACCCCGCGGCCTGGGCCGGAACGAAAGCGAGCTTGAGCCACCTTGTCTTTCGCAATGTAACGGATTCCATAAAAATCTTGGCCCACTGGATCAACACCAACTGCATGCAGCCGCGAAAGCGCGTCTGGCATAAGGCCTTCACCGCATGCTTTATCAATTGGACCACGACGAGACTCGACGACGGTGACGTCAAGTCCACCCAATTGAGCATGAATTGCAGTCATGAGTCCGACTGGACCACCGCCAACAACAACGAGGTCAATCATTTCGGAAGAGTCTCTAACGCTTTGTTTTCCACACGAAGTCGCACCGTGAGCAGCGGCAGGTTGAGCGCGGTGAAGATCAATGCTGTAACCCAGGCAAAGCCAACCATGGGTAGCGCAATTCCTTCAATCACAACGGCGACGTAGTTCGGGTGACTCAGCCAGCGGTATGGGCCACCGGTGACGCGAGGCATTCCCGGAACAATCACAACGAGCGTATTCCAACGCTTTCCTAAAGTTGTGATGCACCACCAACGCAAAACCTGGGAGGCGAGCACGAATGCGAACATGGTCCAAGCAAGTATTGGGTTAATTGGCTTTTGCCACACCCACACTTCAACGAGCGCACCGACGAGCAGGAATACATGCAAGGCGACCATAAACGGGTAGTGCGAACGACCAAACTCAACACCGCCATGTTCGGCACTCCAACGCAAGTTTCGTTTTGACACAACAAGTTCGACAACTCGCTCAACCGCGACGAGTGCAATGAGAATGGTGAAGAGAACGAATGCGGTCACGACCTCACCATTCCAGCAAAACCAACTCGGCGCAGAATCCCGGGCCCATGGCCATCAGCATTCCAGGAGTTCCAGATTCAGGTGCGCCGTCAACAGATCCGGAAAGCGTGTCACATAAAACATGTAACACCGAAGAAGAGGACAGGTTTCCAATTGCTTCAAGGGATCGCCAGGTAACGTCGAGTTGTCCGTCATGCAGGTCCAGCACAGACTCCAACGCTTCCAGGACTCGTGGCCCGCCAGGGTGGGATACCCAACGAGCGATGTCGGGAATTTTCAAGTCGTGTTCGCTAAGGAAGTCGCTCACGTCTTCGCCCACGTACTGCTTGATCACGTCAGCCACACCTGCTGAAAGCACAATGCGGAACCCGCTCCCGCCAATATCCCAACCCATGGTGTCTTCCGTGTCTGGGTACAACCGACTACGCGAAGCAACAACTCTGGGGCCAGTAATTCCCATTCGTGCTGCACGGTTTTCACCAACCATGACAACTGCTGCAGCACCGTCACCGAATAAACCACTTGCCACAATATTGGGCATTGAGACGTCGTCACGCTGCAAAGTAAGTGAGCACAATTCAACGGAAAGCAATACCGCAACCTCGTCTGGGTGACCAACCAGGTAATCATGCACCCGAGCGATTCCTGCAGCGCCTGCAACGCATCCGAGCCCAAAAATCGGTATGCGCTTCACGTCTTCCCGCATACCAAGCATGGGAACAAGTCTGGCTTCAAGTGAAGGCGCGGCGATGCCCGTGACGGATGTTGACATGATCATGTCGACTTCGGACGCATCAATATTTGCAGCCGACAGTGCTCCGGAAATTGCAGCAACCCCAAGCTCCAAACCAACCCGAATGAATTCGTCATTGGCTACCCCGAAGTCGGTAAGTTGTGAGTAGTCCTCCAAAGGAATTGCAAGATTGCGATGCTTGACTCCCGTTGCGAGGTGAATTCGTTCAATTACTTTTTGATGAGCGCCCTCGGGCGAGACAACCGCGGTGAACGCTTCAATGATCTCTTCCTGCGGGTACCCATAGGGGCCGACCACGGCATGCGTGGCAGCAATGTAGGTCACTGGTTCATAGTAGGTGCCAACTGGACCTTGCGACAGTCGCAGCGCGCTTACCTGCAACGTCAACTCCGTCAGGGAACACTTTTTCAATTGCTGAAGCTGAAATGTCCGTGGGGGCGAAACTACAAAGCAGCAGTGACTTCTGTTCTGGCAATGTGAGCACGCAATTCGGTATACACCAGTTCAGGGTTGTCACCGTGCGGGTCATGACCGCTGTTGGGAACGATTACGATCCGACTTCCCGGGAGCATTTCGTGCAATGCGTAGCCATGAGTGGATGGGAGCATCGGGTCACTGTCACCCCAAATAATTAGCGTGGTTTCTGGGTTAACTTGGGCCAAGCGTTCCAGGGCCGAAACTCGCTGGCCACGGATGCCGATCACACTGCGAAGCGTGTTAGTGAATCCACTGAGTTTTGACTCGTCTTGCAGGTCTCGCAAAGTTTGCACGAGCCTGTCGTCAAAACCGTGCCGGCGAACACCAAATATTCCCAATACGCCAACCGCGCGTTGAAGTGTTGTCGTCACTTCTGGTCTGGAAATCAGTCGGATCACGTATTCGGATCCAGGAAGGGTTGCAGCCCGTAAGGACGCACCCACTTCAGTTCCCAAGCCACCACTTGCGATCAAAGTAAGGGACGAGATTCGATCCGGATACTGGTAAAACATTTGCATGCTGACACCCCCACCCAGGGAGTGTCCAACTAAATGAACCTGCTCAATGCGCAGAACATTCAAGACGTCTCTCAGCATCGTGGCATTGGCACCAAGACTGTAATCGCCGTTGCCCGCACCAGACTGGCCGTGGCCGAACAGATCAACAGCCAAAACCGATCTCCCCGCTTGGGTTAAACGGCTATAAAGCTCAGACCACGTTTGCGTTGAAGAGCCAACTCCGTGAACGAGCAAGACGGGAGTTCCACTTCCCACAAAGTATTGATAGGACACGTCAGTGCCATTCAAGTTCACGCATTCTGTCGCCTCGGTGTTCATGAGCCTCCGGACCTAGTTTTCCCACGGATTGCTTCATTGTACCTCGCACGTATCCGCGCATAGAGACTCAAAGGTCGTCCAATGCCCCCCACATGCCGCCAAGGGATTTTCGAGTTACGCGTTGCATCGGCACAATCTGAATGCACCCATTGACTAGTTCGATCATGCCGCTAAAACTCAAAGCGCCGATTACCCGTGCGGTGAGTTTCGAATCCCAGCCCAACTCGCCAGCGGCGATTTCTGGAGTCATGGACTCTCGTGATCGAAGCACGAGACGCATGAGTTCCCGTTGATCGTTGGGCAGGTCAAGAATGTCTGACATCGATGGCGGATTGGCTTCACCGTCATTGTCACTTATGCGTGTGCCAAGACGGTCAAACATTCCGTCGCTTGTCATGCCAGCTCCGGCATCGAGATTGGTTCAGGTTGCGGCCGGCAAATCTGGCACCACAGGGTGCCACCCACCACAATCGATCGTGGGGTCTCGCTGCCAAATACGCTCACGATAAATGGCATCGTTGCGTGGTGCGTGGCACAGACACCTCGTCCGCAGAAACGGCACGTTCCCCTCGCACTCTCATCACATTGTGCACACAGCATGCTGCCTACTTTCTAGGATTCATTTGACTGGTCAGTTCGAAAAGATATTGGAGCTGAAAGGGAATTACTCTCGGGAAGCTGGGAATCAAGTCTTGCCCACACCCCTGATGGTTCTGTTGATACGGACATCTCACCGTCTATAGATTGAAGTGTGTCTTTGTCCAGAGCGGACCACATGCCCATGTCATCGGTCCCGATTGGGAGATGTGAACGTAACCACATCATTTCGAATAGACCAATCTCACGTCGCAGTGCATCAGTGTCTGACTCAAGCCGATCGATCTCATTCGATGTGCTGCGACCGGAATTCCGCGCAATAGCAAGTTGACGTTGTCCCTTAACAAGTTGCTCGGCTTTTTCGGCTGCTCGCGCGCCGTATCGCAGTTCAAAATCATCGAGTATCTGAGCAACACTGCGCCCACCCAACGCGGCTTGTTCACTGGCGCTCGCTCCATGGCTTGCAAGATCACGACGGACCCACCGCGACGTAATGGGGAAGCCCAGCAAGATGATGCCACCGGCAATACAGAACGTGAGGACTCCCGTAACAGTGACCACTGCTGCCGAGGCATTGTCTTCAACTGTCAATCTATTGAATACTGAATGCAGACCTATGGCGACTAGAAGGCCTCCGAGGGGAAGAGCAATGCGAGTCACCCAGCCACGCCTGTAGGACAGCACCACTGCCGCGCCCACTATCGCCGTACAACCAGCGTGCATCAGGTTTGTGGACGTTGCCCGTGCAATAACCAACGAGATGGAGTCGCTGCTGCCGACCCCTTCCAAATACAACCAGTTCTCGCGGATTGCAAAACCGGTTCCCGCTGCAGCGCCAAGAACAGCACCGTCCACAAACCAAGTTACACGCCGTGAGACTGCAAGAAAGGGCAAGATTGCTGCCTTAGCGATTTCTTCAGAAATTGGAGCACCCAGCACAATAAGGGATACCAATCCGTAATTCTCAGCCCAAGAATTATTGACTCCGATAATCAGGGAAGGGGCCACGAATCCCCAGGCGAGAGCCGCCACAGCCAATGGCCACAAGCGCCGAGCGCCCCGCCCTAAAAAGATCAAGATAGATAGCGCGGCCAGCGGAAGTGCGGTCGCTAGGAGGATCGCGATACTCACAGCCCCTCCTCAATCTGGTGCACCAATTGGCCTCCAGTAGTGAAAGCAACCTACGTATACAACAACGGTACGAAGAATTTCAAAAACTGAGCCTATTTGGGTTTCCCTTTTTCCACATCAACCTATCCACATAAACCTATCCACATCAACCACCGTGCTTACTCGGTAGAAAACGCTCATATGGTCATTTAGGCTAAGTCCATGACACAAAATCCGCAAGAAAACGAGGACGCACAGCAAATCTCCGAAGAGGAACTCGACAATGTCGCAGGCGGTGGTAGCGTAACTCGAGACACATGTACCCAACAAGGCTGCATGTGACCGGCAAAGCCAATAAAGTGCTCACAACTAGGACGGGTATTTAGCTCTTCCGTACTATTTCGAAGGTCGGATTAATAGATTATGCGAATGTTCTTGATAAAAAAGCCAGCAATTGCGATGGTTTCTCTAATCATGTTTGGTGCGACTGTCCTGAGTCCTCAAGCAGCTAACGCAACAAGCGAATCGATTTCTAGCGCGACCACAAAAATTTCGATTGAAGCTCGAGGGGAGAAGCTGGCAAACCGGTTCTTCGAGTTGTTGAAGCAACAGAATGCAAAAGGTTTATCTGCCTTCTTGTCAAAATCCTTTCAAATCCAACGCGCTGACAATACATTTGCTCACAAAGCGGAGTACATATCTAGCGAACCTAAAGTCATTGATTACTCCTTGTCAGGTTTTGACATCACCTCCGCAAAGAATGTCATCGTCGTGCGATACAAGGCTCAGACCACTGAAACACCAAATGGAAACCCACTCACTTCAGAGAAGAAACCACGCATGAGCGTCTTCGTTAAGAATCCAAAAACCGGGAAATGGCAGTTGACCGGCCACTCCAATTTTGATGTTTACGTCGGCACCGGAGTAACCCCGACAAATAACTAATCCAATGGGCAAAACTCTGAAGTCCATCGCTTTATCGCTGTTCCGCGCCCCCACCGTGTGAACGTGCAATCGCGGAGTTACCTCACCGTTATTTCACGGTGGTGGCAACCCAGTTCGTAGTTCGCACTTGTAGCGAAATCAGTCCACTTGCATCCGAACCTGTGGGATGCGAAAGCTTCACGTGGACGAAAACAGGG
>Ga0222673_1000261_pt1 | contig 28821 bp, 18 predicted proteins | sample AntAcemetagen801_FD_179845 | JGI IMG/M metagenome (GOLD analysis project Ga0222673, IMG submission 179845) | Saline water microbial communities from Ace Lake, Antarctica - #801 | ecosystem: Environmental > Aquatic > Non-marine Saline and Alkaline > Saline | place: Antarctica: Ace Lake...
TAATGATAATATATATATTGCTAATTGTACGATACGTTCAAGTGCAAGCGCCATTAAATTTGGAACACGTTCGGATGGTGGCTTTAAAAATGTAAAGATTGAAAATATCTTTGTCTACGATACATACCGTTCTTCCATCGCTTTGGAATCGGTTGATGGCGGTGTGTTAGAGAATATTGAGATCTCAAATATAAAGGCAAACAATACGGGTAATGCTATTTTCATCAAATTGGGACAGCGTAATCAGCAAGATGGTGAAGTTACAAACAAAGCTAATAAAGTAGGTACAGTCAAAAATATCACTATTAAAAATATGGATGTTCAGGTACCATTTGATGCTCCGGATAAAAAATATGACATCAGAGGGCCTAAGTTGCCATTCTTTCATAATATCTTTCCCGCCTCAATTACTGGCATGCCTGAACATTATGTAGAAAACGTAACTCTTGAGGACATAAATATAATTTATCCCGGAAGGGCCAACAAAGGATATGCCTACATGCCAGTTCACCGCTTAGATGATGTTCCTGAAAATGAGTCATCCTATCCTGAGTTCAGTATGTTTGGAGAACTTCCTTGCTGGGGATTATTTGTCCGACACGTAAAAGGACTTTCTATGAAAAATATAAACTTGAAAGTGCGCGAATATGATTATAGACCTGCATTCGTCTTTGATGATGTTAATGATCTGGAATTGAAAGAACTTAGAGTGAAGGATGAGAAAGAAACGGAGTCGGTGATTTTACGTGATGTGGTTAATCTGGAAACTGATGTGGACAAAAAGATAATAAAAAGGGTAAAGTAGTTTCTTAATAATATGATAAAAACAGAATAATTCAGTAATAATTGAAATGAATAAATTTTTAAAAGATGGATAGAATAGTTTCTGAGAAGAGTTTAATATTAATTTCTTTGTTAATCTGTGTTACTTTCTTCTCATGTTCTAAATCAGCAGAGGTTATTGAAAGTGAAAATATCGAACCTGTAGATCTTATCTATCCGCTTATAGACAGCGCCCATTCCCGATGGTTTTTCTTCAGTTCGGCGTCCCGTCCGTTTGGGATGGTAAACCTGAGTCCGGATATGGCAATCGACGGGGCTTGGGAATCTGGTTACCGGTACAATAAGGATACAATAAAAGTCTTCAGCCATGTTCATGCCTGGCAGCTTTCCGGGATTCCTGTTATGCCAACTACCGGAGCATTCCGTGGCCATTTAGGACCCGATGAATATGGCTCATTCTTTACACATGATAAAGAAGAAGTGCGTGCCGGATATCATAAGGTCGTGCTGGATGATTATGATGTGACCGCTGAACTCACTTCTACAACAAGGGTAGGCTTTCACCGGTATACCTGGCCGGAATCCGATCAAAGCCATATTCTATTTGATTTCACGACTTTTTTGGGTCCATCAGCAACATTGGAAGGATCAGTTGAAAAAATTAGTGACACAGAAATAGAGGGATTTGGAGTCATGGACGGGACTATTCGTAGGCTCAAACCGGTTACCGTCTATTTTGTAGCTCAATTTGACAAGCCGTTTGTTTCATTTGCCGGATGGCGTAATGGAGAACTTGTGGAGATCGATGATTTCATCAAAGGTGAGAATACCGGTGCCTACGTACAATATACCACCAGTGAAGGAGAGGTTACAAAAATGAAGGTGGCTATTTCATATGTGAGTACCGAACAGGCACGTCTGAATTTGCAGACGGAGTTGCCACACTGGGATTTTGACCGTGTTGTGCAGGAGTCGCGTAATGAATGGAATCAATGGTTGAGCAGGATAGAAGTTGAGGGAGGTACCGAAAAACAGCAACAACGTTTCTATACAGATCTATGGAAAGCATTGCAGGGTAGACGAATCATTAGTGATGTGAATGGTGAATATCTGGACATGACCGGTGAAGAGCATCGGATCGGCCAAATTCCGCTGAATGAAGATGGTCAGCCACTTTTTAATCACCACAATTCTGATTCGTTTTGGGGTGCTCAGTGGTCTCTGAATACATTATGGCACTTGGTTTACCCCGAGGTGACCGAGGACTTTGTCAACTCCATGCTGATGATGTATGAAGATGGTGGGTTGATTCCGCGCGGACCCTCAGGGGGGAATTATACCTACGTCATGACTGGAGCTTCCACAACTCCTTTTATTGTGAGTGCATGGTTGAAAGGTATTCGGGGATTTGATGTGGAAAAAGCCTATGAAGGAGTGCGAAAAAACCATTTCCCAGGCGGATTGATGAGCAAAGCTGGCTATGAGCACGAAACCTTTAAGGGAGGTGGTATTGATTATTACATCGATAGGGGCTATATCCCATATCCACTATATGAGGAACAATACGGTTTCCATCAAGCCGGTGCAGGACAGACATTGGAATATGCCTATCAGGACTGGGCCTTGTCTCAATTTGCTTATGCATTGGGTAAAGAGCAAGATTACGAATTATTTGCACACAGGGCCGGAAATTACAGAAATCTATGGAATCAGGAAAAAGGCTGGATGTGGCCGAGGGATCATCAGGGGAATTGGACTGAGGCAGAAGGATTTGATCATCTAACTTATGGCGGGGCTTGGGTGGAGAGTAATGCAGCGCAATACACGTGGTGGGTACCTCATGATGTGAAAGGGTTATCTGATTTGATGGGAGGCAGGGAGCTATTTACAGAAAAGCTTAAAGAGTCATTTAAAAACGCTCAAGAACATTTATTTACATCAGGAATTGCTCATGCTATGGAAACCTTAGAGGATTATCGACGAGTTTATATCAATTATGGTAATCAACAATCGATGCAAACACCATGGTTGTTCAATTATTCGGGAGCTCCCTGGCTCACACAGTATTGGACGCGTCAAATTGCAGAAGATGTTTATAGCCATTTGACTTATGACCGCGGTTATAGCGGTGATGAAGATCAAGGACTTATGGGATCACTGGCTGTCCTTGTCAAAATAGGATTATTTTCAGTAGATGGCGGAGTAAACCGAGTACCATTCTATGAAATAGGCAGTCCTATATTTGACAAAATCACCATTCATTTGAATCAAGATTTCTATCGTGGTGGCACTTTTGTGATCAAGACTGATAATAACAGCCCATATAATATTTTTATTCAATCAGTGACACTCAATGGTAAGGTATGGAATAAACCCTGGTTGAAACATACTGAAGTAATTAATGGAGGAGAATTACAATTAATAATGGGTTCAGTACCTAATAAAGAATGGGGATCTCTACCTAGTCAAGCTCCACCTTCTCGAACCGATTGAAAACTATAATTAATTTTTCTGAAACGTTTTTATCATGATTCAAAGAGGCATCTAATCTAATGGATATATTGCACAATTTTTCGATTCAGAAAACACATTATTGATGGACCATTAATTCAACCATTTTATTATGGCTTTTACTCAATTATTTTACCTGTGTAATTGAGATATTATTGAAAATTCCACAATAAATATTTGAAACTTGATATCGTTTTCATTATATAGGTGGTATCGTTTTCAATAACGGTAATTTCTTAATAAAACCTTAACTCTAATTTCATATTCCACTATTTTTTTTTCTATATAATTAGCCAATTCTATAGAAATTATTTTATTGAAAGCTATTTTTTAAAAAAAGCGCTTTCTCACATTTTAAATCAATAAAGACTACAAGCGTAGTGCAAATTAAAAAATAAACCATAACTAAAATGAGAAACGGATGCATTATGATACAAAAACGCTCATATAAAAAAATAACTCAGAATATTGGTTTGCTCATTCTTGTTTTTTGCTTTTTTATAGGCACAATTCAGGCGCAAACAATAAGTGGTACAGTTACAGATGAAGAAACAGGAGCATCATTACCCGGTGTAAATATAGTTGTACAAGGTACAAATATAGGGACAGCAACTGATATGGATGGAAATTATGAATTAGATGTACCATCATTAAATGAAACTTTGCTCGTCTCTTTTATTGGCTATCTATCTAAAGAAGTTCAAATTGCTGGTAGGGTTAATGTGAATATTACATTGACTCCACAAACACTAGTAGGAGATGAACTGGTGGTAGTAGGCTACGGTACTCAACGAAGATCTGAAATTACAACCTCTGTAGCTTCTCTTTCGGCTGAGAATTTTAATGCTGGTTTAGCTAACTCTCCGGAACAACTGATGCAGGGTCGAATTTCGGGCGTTAATGTCACTGCACAGGGTGGACAACCTGGTTCACCCACAAATATTACTATACGTGGATTGGGAACATTAAGAAGTGGTAGTGGCCCCCTTTACGTTATTGATGGTATAGCAATCAATAACAATTCAAATACTGCAACAGCAGGTGAAAGTTTCGGTGTAGGTTCTGCTTCACCAACAAATCCATTATCATTTTTAAACCCTAATGATATAGAATCAATAGATGTCCTGAAAGATGCTTCAGCAACAGCAATCTACGGATCGCGTGGATCAGATGGTGTTATTCTTATCACTACTAAACGAGGTCAACAAGGTCAATCACAACTTAACTACAATAGTAGTGTCACTATTTCAAATATAGCCAATGAAATTGATATGTTAAGTCCGGATGAATTTGCTGACTTTCAAGCCAGTGTAGGACAATCAGGACTTGATTTTGGTCAGCGAACAAATTGGTTTGATGAAATAACCCGTACAGCTACATCAAATAATCATTCCTTATCATACAGTAACAGGACTGGTGAATCTGATTTCATTGCTTCATTTAATTACTCTGGGCAAGATGGTATCATGATTGCCAGTGAATTGGAAAGTTTTGGTGGTAGGCTGAGAGCTAATCAAAGATTTTTTGAAAATCGTTTAGATATCGGATTCAATATTCTTGCAAATCGCACAAGAACTGATTTTGCACCTATTGCAAATTCACCAAGTACCAATGGTGGGGATATGATAACTAATGCACTAACACAGAATCCCACCAATCCAGTTAGACTTCCGGATGGTTCTCTATTTCCAATTACACAGGAAGGTTTTAATCCATTGCGTGGACCAGAAATATTAACCAACTTCACTGAAGTTACAAGGATTTTATCTGGAATAAATGCAGATTTTGAAATTACTGAAGGACTTGTATTGAGTGGAAATTTTGGCATAGATAACTCAATTGGAAATACTATTTCTCAGGTATCAAGACACAATATAAATAGAATCGCAAAACCTTTAGGTGGCCTTGTAGATGCAAAAAGAGAAAATAGTACCTTACAATCAGAAGCTACGATCAATTATATGGTTGATTTCAGTAATCATAGTTTAAATTTTCTTGCAGGTTATTCTTGGCAGAAGTTTACTCAAGAAGGAAGAAGTTGGAGTATTGACAGTTTTTCAACCGAAGAAATTGAAGGTTATCATAACCCTAGTATTGGTACTGAATTGTCAATCAGTGAAAATAGACCAAGTGGCTTTTATCAGGAAAATCAACTTCAATCCTTTTTTGGAAGAACAAATTATAATTTTGTTGACAAATATTATTTAACTGCAACCTTAAGAGCTGACGGTTCTTCAAGATTTGGTTCTGGTAATCGATATGGTTTCTTTCCTTCATTTTCTGGAGCTTGGCAATTAAATGAAGAAAGTTTTATGCAGAATTTAGATGCGCTAAGTAATTTGCGATTAAGGATTGGTTGGGGAAGAACTGGAAACCAGGAAATACCAAATGGTATTACTGAGCAACTTATCAATGTAAGTTCTGGATCTGGATATGCTTTTAACCCAGGTCAAATCACTCCCGGTATAACTTTTGTTCGTATCCAAAACAAAGATATTAAATGGGAAGTAAGTGATCAGACAAATGTTGGATTTGATTTTGGTTTCTTTGGACAATCCTTAACCGGAAGCATAGATCTTTTCCGTAAAGTTTCTACAGATATTTTATTTGCTCAAACTACTGGGACTGATCCAATTAATGCAACAAGTTCGTTTTGGAGTAACTTCGATATGGAGATTATTAATCAAGGAATTGAACTCGATCTTAAATATCTACACCAGTTTGGTAGTAATTTCTTTATGGAAATTGGCGGAAACTTATCCTTACTCGACAATGAGGTTAAAGATCTGCCTGTCTCAATTTTACGAACAGGTATTCTTACAGGTCGTGGACTGTCTGGAGAAACGGTTCAAGCTATAATGAGCGGACTACCTATTGGGGCTTTTTTCTTACTTGATTATCAGGGTCTAGATCAAGATGGGTTAAACCAATTCCGTGATGTTGATGGAGATGGGGCTATTACAAATGCTGACAGAGTTTATGCAGGCAGTGCACTCCCTGATGTCACTTATGGTTTATCAACCAACTTAGGATATAAAAATTGGAACCTAGGTTTAAATTTTAATGGAGTGTCCGGAAATAAAATTTATTGGAACGATCATAACGGCTTATTTAATATGCCTCAATTATTTGCAGGTAACAATATTGCAAGAGTTGGATTTGATCCAAATGAAGCACCAAATAACTCAGCAACTGCTTCTACCAGGTTTTTATATGATGGAAGCTATTTTAGATTAAATAATGCAACTTTAAGATATACAGTAAATACTAATAACCTTCCTATACGTGGATTAGATCTTTCAATTACAGGTCAAAATCTATTCACAATAACGGATTACCCCGGCTTTGATCCAGAAGTAAGTATGCCAAGGGCTGTCGATGGTATTCAATCATTCGGTATTGATAGTTCCAGGTACCCTACGGCAAGGTCTTTAATGTTTGCTATTAACGTTTCACTATAACAAAAATAATTTAGGCTAATATTATGAAATTATTACACTTAAAAATTACACTAGTAGTTGTATTATGCAGTTTACTCTACTCATGTGCCGATCTTACAACTTCTGTAAAGGATACTGCACTAGGGTCAGAGGAAATTAATAATCCGGAAGCCGGTCTTCGAACATTAGCTCCTGCCTACCTATCAATGAATAGTATTTTGAATAGGCATGAGTGGATGAATAACCTGCAAGGTGTTTCTTCAATCGAACAAATTGTCCCATTTAGAGGCGGGACAGACTGGTTTGACGGCGGTAGATTCTTTGAGATGCATCAGCATAACTGGACACCTCAGCATATTACACTCATTAACGTATGGGGGAATACAACTCAGGGAATAGGAAGAGCTAGCCTTTCTCAAAAAACAATTTCTGATGGAACAGGAGATGCAAGTTTGATTGCAGAAGCAAGGGGTTTAAAAGCCTTTTATAATTATTGGTTACTCGATCTTTGGAATATTGCTTTTGATAGCAAGCCAGAAGATGTGGGTACAACCAATCTATCAACACCTTATAGGGGTGGTGAAGCTGTAGACTATATTTTAAGTGAGCTTGAAGCAATCGAAAGTAGTCTTCCAACCATTCAAGAAGTAGGAGAAATACGTTTTAACCGCAGTGCAGCAATTGGTTTGAAAGCTCGGTTATTACTTAATAAGGCCGTTTATTCAGACAGATACGCAGAAAACTTTGATTTTTCGAACGACATGCAGTCTGTAATAGATAACACTACTCAGCTTATTAATTCAGGAACTTTTAGTCTTGAAAATGAAAACTATTTCTTTTTATTTGGTAAAGAGAATGAAGGTCATCCAGAAATGATCTTTTCATTTAATCAGGAAGTTGAAACAGGTGGGCAACATCGTTTAGCATATTTTCATGCTTCACGTGACAGATTTGCTTCTTTGATTTTTAGAAAAACCGGGTCTGATGGCGGTGCAATTACACAGGACTTTTATGACATGTGGGAAGGCTGGAGAGATGATCCACGATTCTTTCACAGATTTTTGCCGGATGGCGGTTCGATTGCAGATGAAGATTTCAGATGGAATCGAGGTATCCAAATAGGCCAACAGTATGGTATCATACCCAAACAGGGAACATCTATTGACTGGCAACGAGATGAAGATGGAAAATTATTAATACTTCCACTTGTTGATGATTCTCGTTCAGGAAAACCAATGAATTATACTCGAGAAATTGGTTTAACCGAAGATAATGACCATATAACAGGGGCTCGTTCTCTTAAGTGGGATATGGACAGAAACGCTCCAGGTAGTGCTTCTTCAGTAAATATCCCTTTAATAAGATTAGGTGAGATCTACTTGATGCGCGCTGAAGCTTATGCCAGATTAGGTAACTGGGCTAATGCTTTAAATGATGTTAATACTGTTCGGACTGCAAGAAAAGCTCGCGCTTTAAATGCAAACGAGTTGAACAATATGGATCAATTATTCCGTGAAATCATGTTTGAAATGTATCATGAACATTGGTCAAGGACTTATATGATCCGTTTTGGGAAATGGGAAGACAGCTGGCGAGATAAAAACAGTACTGATAAAAACAAAAGGGTATTTCCAATACCACAGTTTGTAATTGATGCTGCGCAGTCTGAACCTGGTTACATAGAGCAAAACCCAGGTTATTAATCATATCAAACTGAGTTAAAATTAAAAGCCTATCAAATAGATTTGTACCTCTGTTTGGTGGGCTTTTTCTTTTCTATTCTCTATAAAATAAACATCAAATAAATGGAATTACTTAAAATAGTATACCAGTTTTTTACCCTTTTTTTACTCTTGTTAATGTTTACTGGATGTGCAAACCATCAAGAAAATTCACCAATTTCTCAAAATGTCAATTGTGAAACAATTAATGCTGATAATGCAGACCAATGTCTGCGTCTCAATCATATTCAAGTTATTGGAACTCATAATAGTTATAAGCTTTTTCCTCACCCTGAACTTGTTTCCAGTTTAAATGAACAGCTTAACGGTTGGTCAAAAGACATTGAATATGAACACAAATCACTAAAAATACAATTAGAAAATCTCGGGATTAGAAAATTTGAACTTGATGTTTATGCAGATACTAGTGGAGGGAGATTTGCCCGTCCATCCGGTGCAGTTCTGATTGGAGATGATGCATATATAGATTCAGATGAAATGATACAACCTGGCTTTAAAGTTATTCATATTCCAGATATTGATTATCGGAGTTCGTGTCTAACTTTTAAATCGTGCCTTACTGAAATTCATAATTGGTCCCTAGCCAATTCTAGCCATCTTCCAATTATGATAATGGTTGAAGTGAAAGATGGACAACGCCGTGATTGGGGTGATATAAATTTTGTTGAGCCAATACCATTTGATGTTTCATTAATGCATGAAATTGACAAAGAAATTCTTGAGATATTTGATCAAAATCATATAATTACACCCGACATGGTTCGAAATGATTATGAAACACTTTCTCAAGCAGTTCAGGAAAAAGGATGGCCAACACTTGCCGAAAGCCGTGGAAAAGTACTTTTTGCACTTGACAATACCGATGAACATAAATCCTTATATCTAAACGGAAATCCAAATTTGGAAGGTCGGATTTTATTTGTCAGTTCTGAACCTGGTGAATCAAATGCTGGTTTTATAAAAATGAACGATGCTTTAAACAATGGTCAACTTATTCAGGAGTATTCTTCACAAGGATATTTAATTAGGACTAGAACCGACGTACCAACCGATGAAGCTCGTTTTGGCAATACAACAAGAAGAGATTTAGCGCTAAGTAGCGGAGCACAATATCTAAGTACTGATTATCCGGAAGAGAGTCCGTTTGGATCAGGATATATAGTTAAATTGCCTGATGTTGATGGTGTGGCAAGGTGTAACCCGTTAAGCGCACCAGCCGGTTGCAAAAACATCTTTCTGATGGAAAATGATTGAGATATTTCAATGAGTTGAATTTCATATTTCTTTCCACTTTAGAAAAAGTAACTTTTAAGTATTTTTTTATTAAATGTTAAATTGAAATAATTAATGACTGTAGTTAATTTTATCTATATGAGAGTATATATTCTTATGATTTTACTTATGGCTAACTGTACTCAGCCAAATAAGACTGAAGAAATATTTGATGCTCCGTTCTTTGAAATTGCATTCATGCCTGATGTCCATTTTCACGACTTATTTGCCAATTTTGAAACGGATAGTTTTGAAGGGTTGCCGGTCACTTGGAAGGGAGAGGAGAAAATGGCTGTAATTCGCACAATGGAGGCACAGCTAAATTCAACAAGACTATTTAATGAAAACTATTTTGCATTTATTGCTGCATTGGAAGATATCGCAATACGGGGCATAAAATATGTTGCACTTCCCGGAGATTTTAGTGATGATGGGCAGCCCACCCACGTACGTGGACTTTCAGATATCCTGAATAAGTATCGCGACCAATACGGAATATCCTTTTTCCTTACACCTGGTAATCATGATCCAACCAGACCGTTTGCTACGGAATCTGGTAAAAGAGATTATCTTGGTGAAGAGGGTATGCGTCAGCCGGTTTTTAGTCGAAATCATCCCATGTGTCTGAAAACTAATCAATCCACTAGAAACAGTAATGGAAATATTTATCCGGAATCTCATGAGGTAACATGTACCGATGATGTTAAGGAGATGGGATATAGTGGATTGTATGATCTATTGGGTGATCATGGATTGTTGAGTCAGGAAAATTATTTGTACTATGAAACACCCTTCTCGATTCCAGATGGATCTGATGATTACCATTTATTACCGGAAAATCGTATGTATGAAGTTTGCCATGAAGGATCGGGTGGAGAGTATAGGTTGCCACACTATTCTCACTGTTTCGAAGTGCCGGACATGAGCTATCTCGTAGAACCTATAGATGGAATTTGGCTTCTTGCTCTCGATACAAATGTATATGTTCCACGTGCAATTGATGATCAAACTACAACGGAAATAGGTGATAATTTTTATGGTTCGGGTAATGCGGGTTATAACCAGGTGTTAACGCATAAAAAACACTTACTACCATGGATGGATGATATAGCACGCCGTGCAAATGAACAGGAGAAAATGTTGATCAGTTTTAGTCATTTTCCGGCTACAGATTTTTACAATGGTGCAGGTCCACTGATTGAGGAAGTATGGGGTGAGAACGAGTTCCAAATGGTGCGAATGCCAAAACCTGAAGCAACATCTGCGGTAGCTTCAACTGGTGTTCGTCTCCATGTTGCAGGACACATGCACATGAACGGACTTGAAATTGTAAAGGATGAACAAACAGGGAATGTACTCACCAACATTCAGGTTCCGTCACTTGCTGCGTATGTACCAGCCTATAAAATAATGAGAACATTTAGTGATCTTGGACAGATTGAGATAGAAACGGTTGTTTTGAATGAAGTGACCGATTTTGACACACTATTTCCTCTCTACATCAATGAGTGGAACTATCTGAACAGTATTGACTATGATCATATTTGGGATCGCGATATTCTTCATTCAAAAACCTATCTTGAATTTACAGACTGGCATATTCGGGAACTTTCCCGGCTTCGGTTTTTACCTGGTGAATGGCCTGAAGATCTGAGGGAACTTCTGAAAAACAGTACAGGTAAACATTTTTTAGTTGCATCATTTCTACCTGTAGAAGTTTGGCATAACCTAACCTGGGACATTATTAGAAAAAAGATTGATGATGCATCAGATCAATTGGATGGCTATGATGAAAACCATAATCTGTTTCAGAATGCAATTCAGAAATCTATGGAAGCTGCAGAAAATAGCGGTTTTACATTACAGGAATTTGAAAATTGGAATGGAGAAATTTTGAGTAGAGATTTTTACAGAATTCGAAATGCAGGGGAACTAGGATTATTACATATTCCTGATTCTCGTATAAATCAGTACTCTCTTATTACAAAATATCTACGAAAACATTTCAAATTTGAAGATACAAACTACAATGGTTCACATTATCAGTCTCTGTATGTAGTATTTGAAATCATGACATTATTCTCAAACAGGATACCCAGCAAACATGTAATGATAAATTTAGATAATGGATCAGTTGAGCTAGTAAATAAATAATATGATAATATGTGATGTAATAAAATGGATTGGATTAACATAAGATGGGTCAAGAGATATTAACTACAAAAACACTGATTGGTAGATATTACATATCCTAAATAAATCAAAAATCACGACACTGTTTTAATGAGATATTGTCAAATGTTTAGAATTTTTAAATTAGAATACTTGAATTTAATTTATTCTAATATTTTTAGATAAAAAGTTCAGCTAATTATTCCTATAATGGTTATAAAAATACGACCTATTTTATTTTTTTTTAGTTTGACAATACCTCATAATTTAAGTAAAATAATGATATGATAACGTTTTCATCTAATCGTTATTACAACGGCTATTGTGAGGTAAAATGGGCTGGAATTTTTGTGATAAGTAACTTTATCATACTCTTTTATTTCTGTCTTGATTTTTTAAATCATTGTACATAAAAATCTTCAATTAAATTTTAAACTTTTGGAAATTTTGAATTACTGATGGATAAATCTTGCGTGCTAAGAATGGAACATATCAGTAAACGTTTTCCGGGAGTTTTGGCTTTGGATAGCGTCCAGTTTGATTTATTTAAGGGAGAAGTTCATGTACTTCTAGGGGAAAATGGAGCCGGTAAATCTACTCTTATGAAAATATTGAGTGGTGCTTATGAAAAAGATGAAGGCAACATATTTATAGATGAACATAAAACTGAAATTAATGGCCCGTCTCATGCTCAAGAGCTAGGGATAGGTATTATTTATCAGGAGTTTAATTTAAACCCATATCTCAGCGTCGCTGAAAACATTTTTTTGGGTAGAGAACCGACCATTTTACCTGGTATTATTGACTGGAAAAAAATATACAGAGATGCACAAGAATTATTGGATTCACTGAACGTCGACATAGATTCAAAACAGATTGTTGAGACGCTGGGGGTTGCAATGAAACAGATGGTTGAAGTTGCTAAAGCTCTTTCATTGAATGCTCGTATTCTAATAATGGATGAGCCAACGGCATCCCTTTCTAATAATGAAATTGAAGCCCTTTTTAAGACCATTAAAAAACTACAAACTGAGGGTGTAGCGATTATATATATTTCTCATCGATTAGAAGAGATATTTCGTATAGGGGACAGAGTTACTGTATTACGTGATGGTAGATATATAAACACTAAACCGGTATCTGATCTTACCAAAGATGAAATGGTTAAAATGATGGTGGATAGAGACCTGGATAATCATATACCAAAAGTGAAAGCTGATATTGGTGATGTGGTCTTGGAAGTTGAGAATATATCGGTGAAAGATCGACTTCATGATATCTCATTTAAATTAAGAAAAGGTGAGATCTTAGGTATCGCAGGATTAATGGGTGCAGGTAGAACCCGTCTGGCTAAAACACTGTTTGGAGCAGAAAGAATTGTGAGCGGTAAAATCACTGTGGATGGAATAGAGGTTCGGATGAACAGCCCAAGAGATTCAATAAACGCAGGAATAGGACTCGTAACCGAAGATCGAAAGAATGAGGGTTTGATTTTAGATCTTTCTGTAAAACAGAATGTTTGCTTACCTAATATGAGTAAATTTATTACTAATGGATGGATTAATTCAGGAAAAGAAAATCAAGCAGTCGATCAGTATATCGATAAACTGAACATTAAAACACCGACAAGAAATCAACTAGCAATCTTTTTGAGTGGCGGAAACCAACAAAAAGTTGTATTGAGTAAATGGCTCTGCTCTGATGCAAAAATTTTCATCTTTGATGAGCCGACTCGGGGTATTGATGTAGGTGCAAAAACAGAAATTTATCAATTAATGAACCAATTAGTAGCTAAAGGAGTCGCAATTATTATGATATCATCTGAAATGCCTGAAATACTTGGGATGAGTGATAGAATTTTGATAATGAGAAATGGCAGAATTGCAGGCGAATTATCAGATTCTGAAGCAAGTCAAGAAGAAATCATGAACTATGCATTAGGGGAGGCGTATGAAGCAGTTCTTTAATAATCAAAATTTAGATCAGATCAGACAATTCGGCACCTTTTTTGGCCTGATAGCTCTATGTCTGCTGTTTACTATTCTATCACCCTATTTTTTTACGACTTCAAATTTATTAAATGTAGCTCAACAATCATCCATTATCGCAGTCATATCTGTTGGTATGACTTTTGTCATCATCACTGCCGGTATTGATCTATCCGTTGGGTCTGTATTGGCATTTTCAGGTGTAGTGATGGCGTCCGTCTTACACGCAGGTCTGCCTATCCCAATTGGGATCATTGTGGGTTTAGGTGTTGGTTTTTCGTGTGGACTGTTAAACGGTCTGTTAGTCTCCTATGGAAAAATACCTCCTTTTATAGCCACATTAGGCATGATGAGCATCGCCCGTGGAGCCGGTTTATGGTTCACGGATGGAAGACCCATATCCGGATTTGATGACAGTTTTAGATATTTAGCTACCGGCGAAATATTTTATATTCCGGTTCCCGTCATTATCATGATCGTTGTCTATGTAATCGCTCATCTGATTCTTACAAAAACAAAAATGGGGCGATATACCTATGCAATTGGTGGCAACGAAAAAGCAGCTGTTTTATCAGGTATCAATATTAAACTCTATTTAAATATCATTTATGGTATCGCAGGTTTATTAAGTGCTTTAGGAGCTGTTATGCTGACGGCCCGACTCAACTCCGCTCAACCCATTGCCGGAATTATGTACGAGTTAGATGCAATTGCAGCAACTGTCATAGGAGGTACAAGTCTTTTTGGCGGAAAGGGTACCGTGATTGGTACGCTTATTGGAGCACTTATCATAGGGGTGTTAAGAAATGGACTCAACTTATTAGGTGTCTCATCTTTTATCCAACAGATTGTAATTGGCTCAGTCATTATAGGAGCCATCCTTTTGGATACAAATTTAAAAATGAAAAAAAATTAATTAGATCAAATATGAAAAATATTACAACTCATCAATTTTCCGCTTTACTACTCATTACTCTTTTGGTGTTTACCTCATTTAGTTGCTATAAAGAGGAATTTCCCGGTAGACCCACAGTGGCATTAGTCGTAAAGACACTAAACAACCCCTTCTTTAATGATATGCAAACGGGTGCCGAAGAGATGGCAAGAGAGCTTGAAATCAACTTAATTGTGCAGGCAGCTGAAAGGGAAGTGGATGTAGAACAACAAGTACAAATTGTTGAAAATCTTATTCAGAGACGGGTCGATGCGATCATGCTTACACCCAGTGGTTCGAGAGAGGTAGTACCCGTGATTGCAAGTGCAAACAGAAATAATATTCCCATAATAAATCTGGATACACGAGTAGATGCAGATTTGCTTGCCAGTGACAATGCATTTGTTTCGACATTTATAGGCTCCGATAATTATGAAGGCGGCTTAATAGCCGGGCGTTATGTTGGCGAACAATTGAATGGTGTAGGAAAAGTAGCCATTTTAGAGGGGATTCCCGGTCATGAAACAGCCGATTCGCGTCAACAGGGATTTTTATCCGGAATTGGTGAATATCCCGGAATTGAAATAGTCACATCTCAAACAGCAAATTGGGAAAGAAATATGGGTTACACTGTATTTCAAAATATATTACAATCTTTTAATGATGTTCAAGCTGTGTTTGCTGCCAGCGATTTAATGGCTTTAGGAGCCGTAGAAGCTATCGCATCCAGCGGAAGAGATCCGGATGATATTATTGTCGTAGGCTTTGATGCTCATGTTGAAGCTGTTGATGCTATACGCAGAGGGGTTATGCATGCTACAATTGCACAAAATCCTTATGAAATTGGGAGAGCAGGAGTAGAGTATGCATATAAAGTTCTAAATGGAGAAGATATACCAAATAATATCAATGTTGAGATAAAACTCATCACGCGGGATAATGTTGATGAATAAATCATAAATAATGAAAAAATGAATTCAATGATAAATGTAGGAATAGTAGGATTGGGTCGATTGGGAGAACTATATGTTGAGTATTTGGCTTATCAAATACCCAAAGCAAATGTGATTGCTGTATCTGACACAGATGAAAAAAGAGCGAAGGATATTGCTGAAAATAGAGGTATTAAACATGCATTTAAAGATTATAGAGATATGCTCGAACTCACCGATTTAGATGCGATTGTGATTTCGAGTCCAACCAGTACACACAAACAAATCGTAATTGATGCTTCAAAAAAAGGATTAAAAATATTTTGTGAAAAACCTCTATCCATCTCACTGGATGATGCATTTCAAATGAAAGAAGCCATTGATCAAAGTGGTGTCTTTTTTCACATGGGATTTATGCGCCGTTATGATCCAGGATATTCAACAGCAAAAAAACGAATTCTAGAGGATGAAATTGGTGATCCTATCGTGTTTAAAGCTTCATCAAGAGATCCATATAGACCAAGTCTGGAATATGCAGATCCTAAGATGAGTGGGGGACTTTTTCTAGATATGGGCATCCATGATTTTGATCTGGCCAGATGGTTTATGGGGGATGTTGAAGAGGTATATAGTATCGGTAATGTTTTGGCTTTTCCTGAAATGAAAACGATAAACGATATTGATAATGCAATCGTAAACATGAAATTTGAATCCGGAACTATAGGTAACACAGACCTGAGCAGAAGTGGTCTCTATGGTTATGATATTCGAACTGAGATAATGGGCACTAAAGGCACTATTCACATCGGGTATCTGCGTGAAACTCCAATTTATATACTGAAAAAGGAGGGTGTTATGCATGATACAGTTCCATTTTTTATGGAGCGTTTTGAAAAATCCTATATCATCCAACTTAAAGATTTTATAGAAAAAGCAAGTACAGACTCTGAGCCATCTATTTCGGTAGATGATGGAATATTGGCGCTTTTAGTTGCTCATGCTGCAACGGATTCCTATAAAGCAGGCGCCCCTTTGCTTATAGATAATAAAACATTCGATTACGCTGAAAAAATAGAATCGCAAGTGAATAAAAGCATCTAAATCATATGAGTAAAAAGAAGATTCTTTTTAAAAATACAGGAAGTAAAGCAGGTAGAAATTGGATAATCACCCCTGAGAATTCAGAATTGGACTCTTTGGCCTATTCAAGAATTATTCTGAACAGTCAAATCTCTAAAATTGATTACACAAATGGTGAGAATGAGGTTGCATTAATTTGCCTGAGCGGAAAAGGTAAAATTCGGTTAGGTGACCTGGAATATAGTTTTAAACCATACGATTCACTGTTTATTCCCACAAATAAAACCGGAACCATTGAAACAGATTCTACTCTGGATATTGTTGAGTGCTCAGCTCCTTCGGACGCCTCCGGAGACCCGGTATATATTCCTTTTGATGCTTTAAAAGAAGATAAACATCTTACTGAAGACCTGGGGTTTGATGGGTGTAGAAGAAAGATTCATCGTCTTATTGACGACAATGTACCCGCAAAAAGACTCCTCTGTGGGTTAATATTCAGTGATGAAGGAAATTGGACCAGTTGGGCGCCTCACGAACATACTGAAACAAAAGAGGAAATTTATCTCTATTTTGAAATGCCACCACCGGCTTTTGGAATTCAATTGGTTTATGAAGATCTGGATAAACCGGACTATCTTGGACCGGTCTATAATGATGATGCAGTTGTAATAAAAAGAGGTTACCATCCAAATGTTGCCATTCCCGGTCATCAGATTAATTTTATATGGATCATGGCTACATTAGATCCTGATATGGAGAGAACCTGGGCTGGAGTGAATACACAACCGGAGTTTCAAACAGATTGATGGAAACAGAAAAAAAAATCGATATTCTATCAATGGGCAGAAGTTCCATTGATCTCTATTCGAATAATATTGGCAGTCCATTTGTCGATATTAATGAATTTTCTGCATTTGTTGGCGGATGTCCAACAAACATAAGCGTGGGTACCCGGCGATTAGGAATTCATTCCGCACTACTGACAGGGGTGGGTGATGACCCTGTAGGTGATTTTATTCTCTCTTTTCTAAATAAAGAAAAAGTAAATACCAACTACATTTCAAGGAAAATAGGTAAAAGAAGTAGTGCAGTGATCTTAGGTATAGAGCCTCCGGATAAATTTCCATTGGTCTATTATCGTGAAGACTGTGCAGATATCAATATTACTATTTCTGATGTTAAAAACACTCCATTAGAAGAGTGTAAATCATTATTAATCAGTGGCACCGGATTGAGTAAAGAACCCTCACGTTCGGCAACTATTTTTGCGGCTGAACAGGCATCATTAATGGGAGTAAAGGTCTTTCTTGATATTGATTTTAGAGCAGATCAATGGCCTGACTTGCAAACGTTTGGTACTACTTTGAGATCTGTGCTTTCTTATGTAGACATTATCATTGGAACCTCAGAGGAGGTGAAAGCAGCAGCATATACAGGTGGAGGAGAAGCAAAAATCGAACACTCTCAGGTGAATGAATCTAAAATAGAAGCGGATCTGGATGAAAGCATCAAGTCAATTTTGTCAAAAGGATCTAAAGTATTATTGTTAAAATCGGGTACAGAGGGTTGTTATATCCATTATTCAGATTCTAAATCAACCGTTCACGCCCCCGGTTATCCAGTTGAAGTCATTAACACATTAGGAGCCGGTGATGCTTTTGCGAGCGGACTGATTTACGGTATTCTTACAGGTTGGAGTTTATACAAAAGTGCAAGACTCGGTAATGCGTGTGGAGCCATTTTAGTTACAAAACAAGGTTGCGCTAATTTTATGCCGACTTTGGATGAAGTGATGGATTTTACTAAGGAAAAAGGAGGATTAGATTGAGCTTTCAGAAGGAAAAGGTCATACCGCTGAATATTTTTCAACAAATAACTGATATCAGAGTAACTAACCCTGATTTTATAATCGATTGGTCAAATCGAAGAATTAAAAGCAAACAGTTTACCCGTAACGGAAAGTTAAATGTAGTCGCAGCAGATCATCCTGCCAGAGGAAGCGTTTCAGTTGGGAATAAGCCATTTGAAATGGCTGACAGACATGAATTACTTTCCAGGTTGGTTGATGTTCTGCACTCAGAATGGGTAGATGGAATTTTGGGAAGTATGGATATACTTGAAGAGTTGATTATTCTTCATGGCCTTTTCAAAGAATCCGGAAGATTAGGGTTTTTAGATGGTAAGATTCTGATTGTGAGCCTGAATCGAGGAGGTTTCCCGGGTTCAGTCTGGGAAATGGATGATCCAATAACAGGTACAGATGCAGCTACATGCATTACATATGGTATTGATGCAGCAAAAATGCTGCTTCGATTAGATCCAAATGATGAAAAATCACTTCAAACAATGCTATACTGTGCAAATGGGGTGAGAGATTTTGATGAACATAAACTACCCATATTTCTGGAACCACTACCTGTAAAAAGAGAGAATAATTTTTACAAAGTTATCAAAGATCCTGATCTCTTGATCCCACTTGTTACTATGACATCAGCGCTAGGGACCAGTAGTAAATATATTTGGCTTAAACTACCCTATACAAAAGAATTTAACAGAGTAGCTGCTTCAACAACACTACCTATTGTGATACTTGGTGGAGATAGATCTGACAGTATAGATGGACTGATTACGGACTTACAAGAGGCTTTATCATCCGGTCATCAGGTTAAAGGAGCCATGTTTGGTCGAAATGTGCTCTATCCGTTACATCAATCACCTCGAGACGTTGCAAACCAAATTGGTAAATTTATTCATAAGCCTGTACTTGATTAAATTTATAAGGAAAATTTTAATAATTATCATTTATCATGTCCAATAAAATAAAATTAACCGCTTCTCAAGCCTTAATAAAATTTCTGAAAAATCAGTATGTAATCAGAGATGGTGTTGAAAATCAATTCATAAAGGGTGTTTGGGGTATATTTGGTCATGGAAATGTAGCAGGAATTAGCCAAGCACTACTTCAGGACAATGAATTACCCTACTATTTATGTCGTAATGAGCAGGCGATGACTCATTCGGCGATTGCGTACTCAAAAGCAAAATATAGAATGGAAGCTATGGCGTGTACCGCTTCAGTTGGACCCGGTTCTACCAATATGATCACAGGAGCTGCAACGGCTACAATTAATCGTATTCCTCTGCTATTGCTACCCAGTGACATTTTCGCCAGAAGAAATGTGGCACCGGTATTACAGCAATTAGAGCACCCAATGAGTCAGGATATCTCTGTTAATGATGCATTTAAACCCGTTTCTGTTTATTGGGATAGAATAAACAGACCTGATCAGTTAACCTGGAGTCTACTCGAAGCCATGAGAGTGTTAACTTCACCCTCAGAAACAGGTACGGTTACCATTTGTATGCCACAAGATGTTCAAACTGAAGCTTTTGATTATCCTGTTGAACTCTTTAGAAAACGTACGTGGACAATTCCGCGGGTAAGACCGGATGAAGATTTATTAAAAACAGCTTCAGAATGGATTGGATTTTCTAAAAAGCCATTTATAATAGCCGGTGGGGGTGTTCTTTACAGTGAAGCAACAGAAGAATTAAAACTTTTTAGTGAAAAAAACGGAATTCCTATAGGTGAAACACAAGCAGGAAAAGGTTCCATACCCTACAGTCATCATCTAAATCTGGGATCAATTGGCGCAACCGGCAGTTCAGCCGCTAACATAACGGCAAAAGAAGCGGATTTAATAATATCAGTGGGAACACGATTAAGTGACTTTACTACCTCATCTAAAAGTCAATTTCAAAATCCGGATGTCAAATTTATTCACATCAATGTGAATTCTATGGATGCTCATAAATTGTCAGCATTGCCGTTGATAGGAGATGCAAAAGTGACTTTACAAGAGTTAACTGATCTGTTATCTGATATTAAATCAGACAATCAATATAGTTCAACGATTGAGACCAGAAAAAAGGATTGGGTGAAAGAGATGGATAGGGTGACAAATTTATCACCTAATGACCAAATCCAGCAGCCAAATGTAGTAAAAATTGTTAATGATACAGCAGGTGATGATTCCGTTATCGTATGTGCTGCAGGGAGTTTGCCTGGTGATCTCCATAAATTATGGCGAACAAAGAAGCCGGGTGGATATCACATGGAATATGGTTATTCCTGCATGGGTTATGAAATTGCTGCAGGATTGGGAGTTAAGATGGCAAAACCTGATAGTAATGTGATTGTGATGGTAGGGGATGGTTCTTATCAGATGTTATCTTCAGAATTGATCACAGCTGTTCAGGAAGGACTTAAAATTACTGTCATATTAATAAATAATAATGGCTATGGAAGTATTGGATCCCTCTCGGAGTCCGTAGGTTCAGAAGGATTTGGGACAAATTATAAATATCGAAATCATGATTCCGGTAATCTGGATGGTGATTATTTACCAATGGATTTTGTGAAAAATGCAGAAAGTTATGGTGTGGAAGTGCTTTCGCCTAAAACGTACAGTGAGATTAAAGAAGCTATGATTACATCCGGTAATAGTCAAAAAACACATGTCATCGTAATAGATGTAGATAAGACACAGAGAGTACCTTCTTATCATTCTTGGTGGGATGTACCTGTTTCTGAAACATCTACCATGGATGAGGTGAATCAATCAAGAGAAGAGTATGAAGATTCCAGAAAAAAACAGAGAGATTACCTGTAATGTTAGATTATGGGTTCCTTTTAGTGATTTTTAAATACCAATAGAACGCAAATACTCCCGATTTCTATAGGCACTGGCTTTTGGACTTCCCATACCGGGAAGTACATCTTGCTCTACGACAATCCATCCATCATATTTTTGATTTTGTAACTCCTGATAAATCAGGTCAAAAGAGATTGAGCCATTTCCTAATTCACAAAAAACCCCGTTTCGAACAGAATCAAAGTAATTCATTTCATCCTCAAGAGCGGTTTCGTAAATCTTCTTGTCAAAATCTTTGAAATGGACATGCTTAATTCTATCTGAAAAATGTCTTAAACCTTGTAAAGCATTTCCCCCGCCAAATTCAAAATGGCCGGTATCAAAACAAAGTGAAACTAACTTTTCATCTGTTTTATTTAATAACTTTTCAATTTCCTCAGGGGTTTCAATAAAACCGGCACAGTGGTGATGAAAGACTGAAATGACTCCGGTTTGATCTAAAACTTCTTTTGCGACATATTCAACTCCTTTTGAAAATCGCGTCATATCGGAATCGTTTAATCCATGATGAGGTTTAATCCTGCCTGCATTTGATGTACGAGTTTTATTTTTACCATTGTCATCAGATAGTACAATACGGGCATTTTCCGGATCGGCCTCTTTTAGCAAAGAGGCAATTCTAACGGCATTTTCAGCACCTGCTTTATGGCAATTTTTATCAATAAAATTTACGGGTACAAATGCTCCTACTAAATGTAACTCTCTGTTCTGTAACTCCTGGCTCAATTCTTTTGGGTCTGTAGGCATAAAACCCCAATCTCCAAGTTCAGTCCCATTATAACCGGTTTCAGTCATCTCATCTAATACTTTTGAGTAATGGTCGATTTGTCCATCTAAACCAAATTCCAGTACTCCCCAAGAGCAAGGTGCGTTAGCAATTCTCATCTAAAAAATTATTATGAATTAAAATTTACGGCTCCAAACATTTGGCCATCTTTCTATAACTACTTTTTGTCTTGTGAAAAACTCAAAAGCGTTTCTTCCCTGACCATGAAGATCACCAAAAAAGCTATCTTTCCATCCACCGAATGGGAAAAATGCCATTGGAGCAGCTACACCTATATTAATTCCTATATTTCCGGCGTTAGCTTCATATCTGAATTTTCTAGCTGCAGAACCGCTGCTGGTAAAAAGACAAGCCATATTTCCATACTGACCATTGTTGATGATTTCTATTGCATCATCAACTGTTTCAACATGCATCAAACTGAGAACCGGGCCAAAAATCTCTGTTTTTGCAAGTTTGTGTGAAGGGTTTATGTCCTCTAAAATTGTCGGTTTTATGAAGTAACCATTCTCTAGATCTCCACCGGGATTCCGGCCATCAACAGAAACAGTAATACCTTCATGTTTGCTTTCATCAATTAATGAATGAATCCTGGTTTTACTGTTGCTGGATATAACAGGGCCCATTTGTACGCCTTCATCCATCCCAAATCCAACTTTTAAGCTGCTGGCCTGATCACATAAAGCCTCTCTGAATCTATGTTTTGCTTCTCCAACAGTGATTGCAATTGAAGCGGCAAGGCATCGCTGACCTGCACACCCAAATGCGCTATCGATAACGATCTTGGATGTCATTTCCGGATCAGCATCAGGCAATATAATCAGGGGATTTTTAGCCCCACCGGATGCTTGTACTCTTTTACCATGTGCCGCTGAATTAGCATACACTTTTTTTGCAACCTGAGTGGAACCAACAAAACTGATAGATTGTACCAATGGATGCTGAATTAATGTTTCTGCTACACGATGATCTCCATGGACCATACTCAGAACACCGGGTGGCAGATCTAACTGGTCAACTAATTTGAAGATCTTATCCATCGTATTTGGCACACGTTCCGATGGTTTGACAATGCAAGTATTTCCCGTAACTATGGCATATGGCATAAACCAAAATGGAATCATTGCCGGGAAGTTAAATGGTGAGATAATAGCGGTGACTCCTAATGGTTGCCGAATCATCATCTCATCGATTCCACTCGAAATATCTTCGTTATTATAACCTTGTGATAGAATAGGGGCCCCGCAAGCTACCTCAACATTCTCAATTGCTCTTCTCAACTCTCCTTGAGACTCTGCAAACGTTTTACCGGATTCCATGGTAATCGTCTGAGCAATATCATCCAGATGCTCTTCTAGTAAACTTTTAAATTTAAACAGATATTGAATTCTTTTTACAACAGGTGTCCGTCTCCAATCACTAAAAGCTTTATTAGCATCTTCAATTGCGTTAGATACTTCATTTGTTGATGTTAAAGGAACAGATGATATAATCTCATCAAATGCAGGATTTTTTACATCCAGTACCGCTTTTTCCTTTGAATGAGTCCATTTGCCATTAATATAATTTCTTAAAATCTCTTGTTCAGGCATAGATGAGTACTTTTTAAGGGTTAAATATCATATCTCCGTATCCTGTAAAATACCAATAAAATAAGAAAATGAAAAGGTTTTCATTAATGAAAAAATTTGTTCAAATTATATATATTCCAAGGCGAAAGGGGATCATCATCTTATTCAGATTAAAAATTGGATAATTTTCTTTTACCCAATGAGTACATCATAATATGAACAGACCAAATTAAATTTATGTCCACTCTAAAAGATGTTGCAAAAAAAGCAAATGTCTCAATTACAACTGTATCCAGAGTGATCAATGGGTCAGACAAAGTGAACCCAAAAACGAGTGAAAAAGTAAAAAAAATAATGACAATGCTCGATTATCAACCCAATCGAGTTGCACAGCGCCTCAGAACGGTTAATGGCAGATCAAAATTATTAGGGCTCATCATTCCTGATATTAAAAATCAGTTTTATTCTAATATTGTAAGGGGTATTGAAGATGTAGCTTATGGAAACGATTATGCAGTTATACTTTGTAACTCAGATGAAAATCCTAATAAAGAGAGGTTCTATCTTGAAGTTTTAAAATCAGAGTCTGTTGATGGTATTATACTGCCACCAATTCTGCAATTTGGTGAAGAAATTGACAATATTATGAAAACAGGTATTCCCATTATCTGTTTTGATAGAAAACTTGGTAATAAACGTGTTGATACCGTTGTAATTGATAATGAGATAGGGGGGTATATAGCTGCTTCTCATCTGATTGAAAAGGGGCATAAACAGATTGCTATTCTTACCAGTTCTATACTGTTCTCTTCCTTTAGTGAACGTCAAAAAGGGTATGAGAGAGCACTGAAAGAGAATGGCATTGAAGTTGATAAACGCCTGATTAAGGAAGGGGATCCCAGAAGTTCAGATAATGCAAAATTAATGGTAAAAAAATTACTTAACCTTGATAACCCTCCTACAGCAATATTTGCTACAAATAATTTAATGACTTTAGGGGCTATCGAAGCTATAAACGAACAGAATCTTAAAATTCCGGATGATATATCAATTATTGGGTTTGATGATATCTCTTGGGCGAAAGCTATTACACCGCCTTTAACCGTAGTAAAACAGCCGGCTTATGAAATGGGTCTTAAAGCAGCTGAATTATTTTTTAGAAAAGTTGAAGATAAATCTTGTGAACCTGTAGAGATAGTAATGGAACCCAGTTTAATTATTCGGCAATCGACTTCATCTCCGAAATTTAATAGTTGAGTTCTAAAAAGAAACCATCTACTTTTCAAAGTAGATGGCTTAGTTGTTGTTGTGCACTACGGAAATGTTTAATTATGGTTTTAAAGTCACCACTGGCCAAGTGTATGTTGTTGCTTGTTGTGCACCTATCGAAGATCCCCAACCAATTCTGCTCTTTCCATAATCGGCTCCTTCTTCAGGATTTTCTTCATCTGCATCATATATCAATGCATTAAATCTGATTTGGTCCCCGGCAACCGGCTGTTTTTCCATAGATATCCATGGAATAGCCATTTCAAGGATATATCCGTTTTCAGTTTGAATTGAAGCAACTTTCATATCAGGTGCTGTACTTGAAATTGGACCATAATTTGCATCTCCGTATCTGGCCGCATTGGGTTGAAATCCTTCCGTAGAACAAGGAAAAATACTTGCACGAAACGTCGTTGATACATCTGAACTATTTCCGGAAGGATCTATGGTTATCTCGATAGCATCACCGTACCAATGATTTCGAATACGATTAGACGGCATATGGCATGTAACAATATTGTCATTGACTTCTATACCCAGGTATAGATATTGATCGTCATAAGCTAAATGAAAATCAGCTGATGAATCATCAGGTCCTGATATATTACCACTCCAGCGGTCTGTATGACCAATTGTGCCGGATGTATAATTAGATAATTGTGATAGATCAGCGTCAATGGAAATTTTTTCATCCGTTTTTTCAATGTCTAAATAGGGAAGTACATAAAATTCCATTGTATCTGTATCTCTAAAATTATTACTCACTGCAGATACAGTACCAATGTCAGCAAAGGATTGCCTTTCATCCAAAAAAGCATCCTCTGTAACCACGATTGAAACACTTTTTTCTATCGACTTGCCACCCGCAATGTTAAAATTCAAATCCCCCTGAACGGAAATGCCTGTGGGTAAATTAAATTCCAATCGACCCTGTTCTGTTTGATTCCCACTATTTGCAAGAATTAGAGTAATTTCATTTTCCAATCCGGTTGATAGTGGAACTCTTGTTGGCAAATTGGGAGTTAGAAATTCTGTATCTGTTTGAGTGGCAAATTCTCTGTATTGAACAATATCAAATAGTGGGTTTACTTTAACGGATAGCGGAGATACAGGTTCAACCCAGGTATAGTTTTCACCTTTTATCCCGTTTCCATCGATGTCGGCAGTATAATTTACCCATACCTCTTGTTGTTCATTCATTGTGAGTGATGAAGTAGGAGAGAGCTTAAATATTATCGTTCTATGATCACCTATTGACATATTTCCGATCTCTTGAGAAGCGTTTTCACTAGTCCATCCATCAGGTATCACCAAATTAATTGCTACATTCTCAAAATCATGAGCTGAATTATTTCCTAATTCAACTGTAACTTCAAATGAGTCTGTAGAAGTCACGCGATATGAATCTGTATCCACAACCATTCTGACACCAACCGGAGAGGTACCTGCCGGTATGTGAGTCCCTTCCATATAGTGAGTTTCGGGATTTCCAACCGGGACCCTTGATTTCACAAGCATTCTGGATTCATCCCCGGTTCTGCTTGCAGGAATCGTATTACCCCGATCCCATCCCTGAGTTCTGAAATTTCTGAGAGCAAAACTTCTAATATCTGCATATCTCATGTTGTGTGTTGCTGAAAAATCTGAAAGTGGCACTGAAATACTATTTCTGCCTTGAGGTGCAGAAATGTATAATTTCATTGGTTCCCACACATCTAAATATTCATCTGTGATCAAAAATGAGCAGGCATTCGGATCCCCGGAGATATTAAATGCTTCAATTGCTGATCTTGTTGCCATTTGATGATGACCATGTGTTCCGGGGCCTGGCCACATGGAAACAATCACTTCCGGTTTTGTTAATCTGATGACACGTACCAACTCACATAAAAATTCAGGATTATGTTCACTCCAGACTTTACGGGTTAAATCAGCGGATTGTGTAAAATAAAAATCAGGAAAGCCCAGGTAATAAAACCTGTCAACACCTGCAATCGATAGTGATCTGCGTAATTCTTCATAGCGTAAAAGTCCTAGAGATCCTTCAACTTCCGGTCCTAAAGCATTACCACCGCCTTGGCCTAATGTAAACACAGCTACAGAACCCCGATACCCCTCATCATGATTATAACGTATCATTGTACCGGTAAATCCGCCCTCATCATCCGGGTGTGCCCCAACGTACAGATAGTCCAAACCAACCATATCTGTACTGTTTTGTGCCTCTGTTTGTACACCCGTTAGAAATATAAGTAGTATGGTAAGAAGTAATGATAATCTCATAAAGTTATTGGTTTGTTAAGTAGTTTACATTCACTTTTAATAAACGACATAAAATTTGTATAAATAATCGAAATTCACTGTGCTTGAATCAGGTTGCCCATGTTTTACCAACTTCATCAAATGGCATACAACCGGAATAAAAACCGGGTACTGCCTCATATCTTAATACTTGAGTTGCTCCCGGTTCTGAGGTAAAGTATCCAAGAATGGTTAACTCTTTAAAGATCAAAAAGAATGTTGGTTCATTACCCGAATCCCGTCGGCGATGAAGTGCCATTTCATTTTGTTGAAAAGTATATTGATATCGATCTTCCTCTAAACTATCCATAAAATCGATTTTAAGTGTTTCTTTTGCCAATGAACCAAATTCATTGAGGCCATTTATAAACAAATTACGTTGCTCTTCACTATAAACCGTTGCAACCATTGATTCAATGAATGAAGGCACTCCAACTTCACTGGCCGAAGGATAGTCGTCTTTCGGCATGATCACATCTGCCAGTGTTGTGACCAGTTTTGCTTCGTAATCACTAAATAACTCAGGAGTCCAGTTTGTCGACCTACTGGGAGTACATCCATTTAACAGACCCATTATATTTGGTGCAAAAATAACACCTCCCAATAACATGCTTGTTCGTTTAATGGCTTCTTTTCGAGAAATTTGGTCACTTTTATTTAATTTCATTATAAATCTCCTTTATTTAACTGCTCAGTAGCATAATTCGCTGCTCTTGCAGTCAAAGCCATATATGTTAGTGATGGATTTTGACAAGCTGATGATGTCATACATGCTCCATCGGTTACAAATACATTTTTAACGGAATGAATTTGATTCCACTCATTTAAGACAGATGATTTTGGGTCTCTACCCATTCGGGCAGTTCCCATTTCATGAATACCGTGTCCGGGTGCATTCGGGGTATCAAATATGTTGATATTTTTTAATCCGGCAGCCTCTAGCATTTCAGCGGCATCATTCTTCATATCTTCTCTCATCTTAAACTCATTTTCTCTGAATTCTGCGTCAAAGACCAAGATAGGTTGCCCCCATTTATCGGTTTTATCATGATTTAACCAAACTCGATTATCAGGATGAGGAAGCATTTCACCGAATGCGGTCATACCTAAGGTCCATTTACCGGGTTTTGTTAAACTGCTTTTTAGATCTGATCCTATTTGCATTTCTGCAACACCGCGTTGCCAGCCTTCACGACTTGCACTACCTTCATAACCGAATCCACGAATATAGTTACGGTCATTATTCCCAATATTTCTATATCGGGGTATATAAAACCCATTTGGGCGTCTTCCCCAATAATATTCTTCTTCAAATCCATCATAT
>Ga0222673_1000262_pt1 | contig 28775 bp, 31 predicted proteins | sample AntAcemetagen801_FD_179845 | JGI IMG/M metagenome (GOLD analysis project Ga0222673, IMG submission 179845) | Saline water microbial communities from Ace Lake, Antarctica - #801 | ecosystem: Environmental > Aquatic > Non-marine Saline and Alkaline > Saline | place: Antarctica: Ace Lake...
ATCTTATGAAGCTGTAAAGCTGAATTAGATAATAGGTAGTACCCTTGTGGTGCGACCCTAGTATCTTATGAAGCTGTAAAGCTGAATTAGATAATAGGTAGTACCCTTGTGGTGCGACCCTAGTATCTTATGAAGCTGTAAAGCTGAATTAGATAATAGGTAGTACCCTTGTGGTGCGACCCTAGTATCAAATAAGAAAAAGTCTTGACCTTGTCTGACACTTCTCCCCCACGTTGAATTAATTCTTGGCTGAGATTTGATAAACCATATTGAGAGCTATTGAGGCAAAAGCAGCTAAAATAAATGTGAAATTTATCGGCAAGACAAATGCTACAGCTGAGACGATAAGTAAGCTAACCACCCTACCGGCATTGTTAGAAATTTCCCTTACAACAGTATACTCATCTACATACTTGCCCTGATCACCAGACAAGTCATACAGAATTGTTGCAAAAGGAGTTTGTGTGAATATTTTTGTAATATTGTGATATAGACCAACAAAGAAAACTTGAGTGATACTAAATACAAACATTTTCAGAATCCAACCAATGGCATACAAGGTACTACCTATCTTTAGGGTCTTGATTGAATTACCTTTCGTCTTATCTATATGCTTACCTACAAAAAACTGTATGGCAATTGTAAAAGCTACAGTAAAGGTCGATACGATACCGATATCTAAGAAATCTCCATTAAAAATTTCATACAAGAATATTGGCCAAACAATCAAGGTTACGGCTGTCTCTGCCCCACTGGCGAAGGTGCCAAGATTATGTCCACGTAGTTCTGGAGAAAAAATCTTTTTAATAGTCTGTTTAAAGGTCCAAGTGAATTTTGTTTTTGTTTCTGGTACAAAAGCATATGAAATGGTTGCCGCCACAAAAAGCACAATAGAGATTGCAAATAAAACATTGTAGTTGGTTTGCTCTAGGATAAAACCAGACGCTATCGGTCCTACCACTCCCATAAAAGCAATAGTGGCAAAAGTAAGACTTAAGCTCTTCCCTCTCTCCCCTTCACGGGTAAACAAAGTAAAATCTACATGATACGGAACCCAGTGGAATAATCTAAAAAGAATCATTAATACTAGGAGTAACCATAGCCAATTCAGTACGGCAGACTCAGGTACAAAATACCAAACCAACATCTGGGCAACTGATATAGCTCCCGCCAAGACGAGAGATCGGCTAAAGCCAATTCTATTTGTAATAAACATAGAAGGTACCAGTAAGACTGCGTAGAAAAAGAATACAGATGCATAAAATAAACCCAATATCCAGAATTTCTCTCCTGTTGTCGTGTAGATGTATATAGGCACAAAAATACCCAGCAATGCTGTAGCAGAGCCATGTATTAGTCGTTTTGATATAAATAGTTGCACAAACCCCTCTCCCTTCTTAGCCTTCCTTCCTCTTGTGAACCTTAACGCCTTTATGATACCGTCCATATTAATTTGCAATTTTTAATAATCTGTCAAAATGGCTTTTACTTACAGGAGTAATTGATAGCCTACTACCCTTCTTCGCTACTGCCATATCCTGTAGTTTTGGATCAGTCTTAATTTCTGCTAAAGAAATTGGTCTTTTAAATTTGCTGACATACTTCACATCAACACAGAACCATCTAGGATTATTTTTATCAGAAGTCGGGTCCGGATGTTCACTCTTAGAATCAAATTGTGTTGGGTCTGGATAAGCTGATTTGACTATTTTCATCAATCCTACTACCCCAGTTTTATCTCCAGAATTCGAATGGTAGAACAAAACATTATCCCCCACTCTCATGTCATCACGTATCATATTTCTAACTTGGTAGTTACGAACTCCGTCCCACATTGTCTTTTTGTCTTTTTTTAAGTCATCAATCGAATAACAATTCGGTTCACTCTTCATCAACCAAAACGCTATCTTTTTGTTATTCTTAATCATCAATACATTATACTAAATTAGACGGAATAATTTATATATTACACACAAAAACCCGCGGCATAGCCGCGGGTTTTTGTGTTGTATTTGTACTAGCCATTATAGGCGAGAGTGTTGCCCCAACAAGGGCGAGATGCACTCCATGGTTGTGTACCCTGAGTATCATATAGATACCTTGCGTACTCCATGTTGTCATAGATATTTTCTAGATCTAAACCAAGTTCAACTGCTCGTTCACCGTGGTAACGCGTATTAATTTGCATCACCCCAGTATCATCTGAGTCAACTCTACCTTGGAGGACAGAACCGTCTTCCATAGTATGTCTAAATGTAGATTCACAACGAGCAACTTGAACCATGACCGGAATATCACTAAAGTAGTCTCGGACAATATCTTCAGTTTGACCTGAATTTATTAACCTTTCTGAAACAATAGTGTCCGTCTCAATCGTTCCGTATGCAATTGGTGTAGTAGTAACAGTATTTGTACCAGTAACAGCAATCACAGCAGAGATTAAGGTGGATAAAATAAGCCAAGTGTCTTATCTAGCAAAAAACGGCCTAAGCCGCTTACGCAGTAATATTAGCACAGAAAGACCCTAAAGTCAACTTATACAACACTTTGCATGTATGTCAAACCAAATTTAAGTCATATTTTAAGCCATTTTATCGGATGTATTTTGACATATTGCCTATTTGCTCTCAAAGCTCCCAGTGTCTATTACAACAGGGCTAGAAGTGCTCACTCAAAAGGGACATTGCCCCATACAAGCCGCCATAGTCCCCCAGCTTCGCCGTGACTATCTCTGGCAGTGGTATATCCTCGCCAATTACTATCTCAGCGTGTCTCTGGATGTCTTCCAATAAAATTCTTGGATCACCTAGTATCATTGAACCACCAAGTACAATTATGTCTGGTGACCAGTACATTACAGAATTCCTAAGACCGTTTACTAAATAGAAGGCCAGCTGATCCCAAAGAGCATCTTCTTGTGGTATATCATATGGCTTACTACCAATTCTATTCTCTACGGCTGTTCCTGACACTAAATTTTCTAAGGTTGGTGGCACATCTTCACCTAAAACAGTCCTATCTACGTCTATCACCTGCCTACCGGGTTCAAAGCCATAATAAGAATTATCTAGCTTACCATTTTCAATTTTTGCACCGCCCACACCAGTACTAACAGTATGATAAACAACGATTTCATGACCTTTGCCAGCACCAAAATTTGCCTCCCCTAAACCAGAGAGCGCAGCATCATTTTCTAAAAAAACTTTTCCTTTTAACTTCTTTTCTAGTTCTTTATGAATTGGCTTTTCTACCCAATCCGACAAAGTGTATTCCATCACCAACTCAGTATTATCATGGTTTAAAGTACCTCTAATACCGCCACCAATCCCTTCAAATCCTTTGGGAGCAAGTTCTTTAGCTGCGGCTACAATCTGCTCTATTCCCTCATCATACTTTTTCGGAGTTTTAAATTTTTTAGGGGTTTCAAAACTCTTTAAATCCTCACTAACAGTAACTCTGGTATTAGTTCCTCCAACATCAAATAATAAATATGTCATAATTTAAAAATCTTGAAGTTTAATTTTAAATATTTTCCATACATCTAAAAATCCTTTGCAATAATTATTTGAATTAATTTCAATATCATTTTCAAATTCCTCAATTGATACCCATCTAATTGTCTCAACTTCATAAGGATCAAAAAGTATCTTTGTGTTTCTATCTATTATAGCTTTATAAACTCCTTCGAAAGTCATTGGGGTTCTGTGGGAAGTTGTTAGTTCTTGTATTTCAGCCTCAATACCCAGCTCTTCTTTCATCTCTATTTTAGCAGCTTCATAGTATATTTCACCTGAACTAACATGACCTCCTACAGCTTGATCCCAGTGTAGTGGGTAGGACTGCATGTGTGCACTGCGCTTTTGTAGCAAAATGCTCCCTGAACCATCAAAAATGTAAATCCGCACCAATCTCCTAAGATTCCCATTTGTCTTAGCCTCATTAATAGTAGTGGAACCAATGACTTCGTCATTTTCATTAACTAAGGGTATTTTCTCCATAATCATTCAACTATAACACTTATTTTTTCACCAAAAATCCTACTGGCTGCAACTGTGTATTTCTCTATATTGTTTTTAAAGTATGGAGTCTGTGCAGCTTGAATTCGACCAATTATATAATAGGCAGACGCCATAGTTGATGCATAAGTGGAATTATCAGGCAATGGTAAGTGCAATCTATGTTGTGATTGTCCAAAATGTTTATTTTCTGTTCCTAATGAAATAAATAATTCATCATCAGAACTCACAATGGTTTTAGCATGCTTAATCCCCTCTTCTGTATACGCCCTACCCCAAACTTGTGGAATAAAAAGTTCTTCAAACTTAATCCGGATATGCTCAGTTAGTAGAGAAAATTCTTTAGGCAAAATAAATGTATAAGAGCTATATTTAGACAAATCACGAAGGATAAACTTATCTAGCTTTTCTAGTATGAATTTACTTATTTCACCAGCGTCACTTTCGCTGAAAGCCAAAATCATCCCAAGGTATGTAGAAGTGTTATAGGTATAAGGTTCACGATTTTTAGGCAATAGGAAAATATTCTCTTTTGTAACAAACTCTGCCGCTGGAGCACTAGGATTATTTGTTATCAAGACCACTGGAGTGTCAGAGCTCTGTAGAGTGTCTGCAATCTCTTTTGCATGCTTACCACCAGAAGCAGAGATAATCACCACTCCGTCCACGCCAGACGTTTCTAAGACCTCTTGGTAATTAGACTCACTAGCAAACAAAGCCTGCTTGTCATGGAACATTATTCTTCCAGTCGCTAAGGCTCCTTCACTACCTAAGACCAACGGTTTCTTAAATTCAATATTTATTTTTTGTACATCCTCTTCAGCAAACAACTCTAATGCACCCAGAATAACCACATCAAGATCTGGCAATGAATTCTTGTCAAAATTTTGTAATATCTCCAAGCTAGTCATAGTAGCTTAATTAACAATCGCCAATACTTGTGTCTACATGTTTAAGTATATATTTGTACGCCTCATCTACAGAATCCACAAGTACAAACAAGTCGAGGTCCTCCTTGCTAATTGTTTTGTGTTTTTTTAGAAGGTCCTTTTCAATCCACTTAACTAACGGTTCCCAGTAATCCTTTCCATAAAGAACAATTGGTATTTTCTCTATTTTTTTTGTTTGTACTAAAGTGACTATTTCAAAAAATTCATCAAGAGTTCCAAAGCCACCAGGGAAATACACATATACCTCCGAAGCATAGGCAAGCATTACCTTGCGGGAAAAGAAAAACTCAAAACTACTATTATCGTTTACATACTCGTTGAGCTTTTGTTCAGTACCTAACTCTATGTTCAGACCAATTGACTTACCTCCAACCTTAAAGGCACCAACATTAGAAGCTTCCATAATACCTGGTCCACCTCCTGTAACTATAGAAAACTTCTTTTTAGCAAGTTTTGCTGCCAATTCTTCTGCAGCTGTGTAGTAAGGGTCTCCGACCTTTGTTCTGGCTGAACCAAAGAAAGTTGCCGCTAGTCCGTGCTTGCGGAGCAAATCAAAACCGGAAACAAATTCCGCCATAATGCGAAAAACTCGCCAACTATCCATAGCGTCCCCATCTGGACCCAACAAATCTGTAATTACCCGGCAGTGTTTTGGTGATACTTTTACCACTTTCTTTTTTCCTATTCCAAACAAGTTTCGTGTCATTACTTAATATTAACATTGCTACTTTAAAAAAATCGAGGTTACAAACATATTAGAGCCAGGGTATTTCGTATTGCTCAAATTCAGAAAGCAGTTTTTTGTCGTACAACAAACGCGAAGTCACCTCAGCATGCGAAAGGGCTCCGGTTAGAGCGTTGTGCGGATCTGGCTCAGTTGGGATTCCGCAGTAATTTAAAATAGCATTAAGATTAAGAGCAGAGCGCTTGTGTTCAATATTCACTGGCGGTGCTTCCCCACTTTTGATGATATGCATCCAGCACAAAGAGTGAGTATCAATGGTTCTGTAGGCCAACGTCCAGTTGAGGCCGGCGCGTTCCGCGCCGGCCTTCAAAAAATCCCTATCAAAAGAAGGATTCTGACCAACCAAGGTTCTATCATCAAGATTTTCACTCCAATCTAAGAACTTAGTCACAATCGCCTCTTCTGTCATTTTATTTTGATCAGTAATTTGCTCTTCAGTAAAACCATTTACTTCCAAAGCACCGTCCATAATGTGTGCCCCCTCCCAAATACGACATTCTTCATAAAAACGATTTGTTGGATTACTGAAATCCAATGCACCAATAGATACTATAGAATGTTTGCTATATTCAGTACCTGAAGCTTCAATATCTACGACTAACATGACTAAATTTTAGCATAAAAAGTAATAGCTATTTTAATAGCTATTACTTTTTTAAACACTATATTTTATAACAGTCCTTCTAAAGTAGTTGCGTAGGCATTTATAAAGGCTGGGATAGCAAAAAGTAGTCCAATCAGCGGAAGTACCACCATAGCAATGGTGACCCACATTACAATTTGAAAGTACTTTCTGGTTTTTTCGGTTGAGACAAAAATCGCATCTAGTTTAGACTCAATTTCCTCTAATTTATTTTGCGTATCTAATTCCATGTCACAAATTATAACAGATACAATTCAGCCTTATAAACCTTCGCAGTTGGCAGCTGGTGAGTATCCAGCTGCCCTAGCCTCTTCTTGACTCGTCCAAGATATTTTATTGGCCTCTGTTATGGCTTTTGCACCAGGACACCAAGGAAGGTGGTATTTATCACTATTTTTGGAGCCAATGTAAATTGTAGTTGATTCTTCCCTTTCTATTTGTACTGCTTCACTAGTATTAGAGTAAGAATCAACAGTAGCTTCCCTTACTACAGCTGTTTGATTGCCTTTATTAATTTTTTCAGCCAGACTAAGTCTTCCTAGTCCAAAGGAAGCAACCGATATTAGAACTATTATTAGAACACTAAAAATGAGGTCGTCAGCAAAAAAAGCCTTGCATTTATGCGCTATTCTATGTATAATCCGCGAGTTAATTTCCACGATTTAATTATAACTTATGTCAACTAAACGAGCTGGCGGTTCAGCCAAAAACCTACGTGATTCGCAGCCAAAATTCCTTGGTGTGAAAATTAGTGATGGTCAGGAAGCTAAAATCGGCCAAATTATCGTACGACAACGTGGTACTAAAATTGAAGCTGGTAAAAATGTGAAAGTAGCTACTGATCACACCCTATTTGCAGCAGTAGACGGAGTAGTAGCATTCCGAACTATGCGCAAGAAGCGTTTCGACGGCAATACCGTTTCTAAAAAAGCAGTGGACGTAGTTCCTGCTTAGGGAGTTATAAGAAAAGCCCGGTGCCAAAGGCACCGGGCTTTTCTTATACCTAACTCCTTATTTAGCTATAATTTCAATAGTTTCGATAACAACTGGTTCTACTGGAAGACCTCCTGGCTTAGTAGCAACACTTCCAATTTCATCAACCACTTCTATACCGGAAACAACTCGTCCAAATACTGGATGTTGTGAATTATTTGGATCTGGCACATTAAAGTCTAGTGGAGTATTGTCAGCCAAGTTGATAAACCACTGACTACCACCTGAGTTTGGCTGCCCGGTGTTAGCCATTGCAATTGTTCCCCGAACATTACTTAGGTGCTCACCCTCAACAAATTCATCCTGAATGGTAAAACCTGGTCCACCAGTACCATAGATAGACTCATCATCACCCTTACTATTTGGATCACCTCCCTGAATCATAAAGCCTTCTATAACTCGGTGAAACTTCACTTGTTCATAAAAACCATCTTCAGCCAAAGCAATGAAATTACCTACCGTTACTGGCATATCTTCAGCATATAGTTCCAACTCTATATCACCACGATTAGTTTTAAAAATAGCGTGCGGATTACTTTCACTCATAGTTTTTGGATTAGTTACTTCGTGTTCTTCAGCTGTTAAAGGACCTTTGAATTCGAAATCAACATTATCTGTTCTCAATTCTGGAGCGTCACTTTTTTGACTACTAACCAAGTATGTTAGTGCCACCACCAACAAACCGGAGACAACCAGAATCAGAACTATCTGCTTTATGCTTGCCATAAAACTTATTTGCTCTCTACCTTAAGTACAAATGGCTGCTTGTCAGTTCCAGAAGAAAGCATAAGAGTATATTCCCCCACTTGCTTAATAGGTTTATCTAGTTCAATCATATCTGCCATAACTACAATATCATCAGCTCTAGCGGCATCAACAATCATTTCCACTTTCAAAGCTTCAAACATGTGACCCTTTTCGTTTACCTCTACCTTCACAATCACTGCCTTATTGGCAAGTGAGCTAGCTGCCTCGCTGTAAGCTTGTGCAATAACAACATTCGCCTTTTCTCGCTTTTCGAGCTCATGTTTCATCTTCTTCTGATTATCAGGAGTAGCTGGAATTGCCAACCCTTTAGGGATTAGCTGGTTTAGAGCGTAACCATTAGATACTTCTACACTATCGTGCTTGAGCCCGGTCTTTGCGACGTCCTGCAGTAAAATAACCTTCATAAAATCAATAACAATTAAAAGTCCACTAAACCTCGTTTATGGCTGCTAATATAGCATTAATTAGCAGTGTTCTCCAGCTCTTCAGCCAAGGTGGCTACTGCAAAATCACGCTTGCCATCCAACCACTCCACAGCGGCATTGTACTGTGTGTCATTTCCAGCAAGGAAATCCTCGGCTGACATCGGAATATTGATGTTTGGTGCCAAGCCGTTATCTGAAATAGATACACCATCTGGAGTCAACCAACGAGCAATCGTCACCTTTAGAGAACCTTTTCTCTTCAACGGAATAAGTTCTTGTACAGAACCTTTTCCAAAAGTTTGTTCTCCTATCACAGTAGCAATTTCATGTTCTTTTAGTGCACCTGCCAAAATTTCTGCTGCTGAGGCAGAACCCCCATTAACCAAAATCACAAAGTTGTCTGGTGACACATCAACAACCTTCTTTCCGTAGGTACGATATACCTGCTCTTCCTCATCACCCCCAAAACTCTCCCTCACAACAATTTTTCCAGTTGGTAGGAAATAACTGGCAATAGCAACAGCGCTTTGTAAGAATCCTCCAGGATTGCCTCGCATATCTAGCACCAAAGACTTTGCGTCACTATTTATGTAATCCTGCAATGCTTCTTGCATCTTCATTTCAGAAATAGCATTAAAGTTGTATAACTGCACAATAAACACATCACCTTCAGTTCTGGTTGCAATAGTGGGCACAGATATTGTGTCGCGAGTAACTGGGATTTCAAGAAATTCTGAAGCTCCTTTTCGATACATTTGCATAACCACTTCAGTACCTTTCTCTCCACGAATCAATTTCACAGCTTCATCAATTGACATCCCTTTGGTAGAAACGCCATCAATTTCAACAATGACATCACCTGACAAAATGCCAGACTTAGCGGCAGGAGTATCTGGAAGAGGTGAAATCACTGTAATCAAACTATCTCGCATTCCAACCTCCATACCTACCCCACTAAAGTTTCCAGAAATAGTTTCTGCAAATTGTTCAGCATCTTCAGGAGGCATATAAACTGTATACGGATCATCAAAACTATTTACCATACCAGAAATAGCTCCTCTAACTTTCGCTTCAGTAGAAAAAGATTCAGTTGTAGTAGCGTCTACAAATTTCTTATCTAGCAAATCCCAGACTTGCCAGAACTCAGTCATGTCCGCTACACCTACTTCGTCAGAACCAACTTGAAAAACACTGAAAAGGCTAGCTGGCATATCGCCAGCTTCTACCTTTGCACTACTTCCTATGTGCATTCCTGAAAAAAAAGCAGCAGCCGAAAGTGTCACAGCCAAGCCAGAGCCCAGTAAAATATTTCCCCTCTTATTACTAATTGTTGATGTCTCTTCTTGTTTTAGTTCTGTCATATTTCTGGACCATTATTACACACCGCCTTCCATAATCAAAAGCACACTGTGCTAAAATTATTTAAATGATTAATCGCTTTACATATAAGCAAGTTGTTTGGCTAGACATAGTTTCTCCATCCAATGAAGAGATCCGCGAAATGGCAGAGGAATGTAATATTCCTACCAGCTTCATGGGCGATCTTTCAGCGATGACTCCCCGCTCTGCAGTTGTTTCCGAAAAAGGAGCAATTAAACTCACTCTTGATTTTCCCATAGTAAAACGCACTGACATAAAGCAGCCGCACAAAGTAAAAATGATTGCCACCAAGGATCATTTGATTACTATTCGATTTGAAGACATGGAGGCTATACACCGCTTTACGAAAGAATTTGAGGTAATGGCTGCTTTAGACAACGGAAAAAAACAAACTAGCGGTAGCCACTTGCTGGTGACCTTACTTTCTTACCTTTACGGAAGTCTTAATAACAAACTTGATTACTTAGAGACAAAAATGGCGCACGTCGAGGAAGGTATTTTTACTAACAAGGAGAAAGAAATGTTGATTGAAATTTCGCAAATAAGTCGTCGGTTAATTGCGTTTCGACAAGTAATGCTTACCCATTCAACAGTCCTTGAATCATTCGAAGAAAATCTAGAATCTGCTTTTAGTAAGCGAACAAAATTTAATGTCGAGGAAATCATGGACCGTTATCAACATGTAGCAACCAGAGCGGAAATTCTTGCTAAGACAATCGATGAACTGCGCGACACGAACAACGGACTGCTTTCTTCAAAACAAAATGAGATTATGAAGACCTTGACCATAATGGCTTTCATTACCTTCCCTCTTACTTTATTTACCTCTACTTTTGGTATGAACACTTCAAGTACTCCACTCATCGGACAGAAAGGTGACTTTTGGATTATCATTAGCATAATGATGGTTGTCTCCGTCGGTTTCTTCGGCTTCTTCAAATACAAAAAATGGATCTAAGTTGCTACTTAGCAACTTAGATCCGGTTCTGTCCCCAGACAGAATTCGCGATCTGAGCCCTTTAGTGGCGAAGCAGCGAAAGGTGGGCAAAGGCTAAGCACATTAGATCCGCTCCGAGTGAATACGAGGACGTCCGATCTGAGCGAAGCGAAGCAGGACGAGGTGGGAATAATTATGCTACCTAGCATTTTAGATCCGGTTCTGTCCCCAGACAGAATTCGCGATCTGAGCCCTTTAGTGGCGAGGCAGCGAAAGGTGGACAAATATTAAGTAATCTAATACCTAGTACCTACTTTAAACTTTGAACTTTTACCTTTATACTGCCTATATGTTTAAGTTCCGAAAACAAAATGTTGGACTCCCTGAAATAAAATTCACTAATACTCTAAGTGGAAAGAAGGAAGTTTTTAAGCCTATCAAAAAGAAGCATATTAAAATGTATGCTTGTGGACCAACTGTCTACGACCATATTCATATTGGGAACCTGTTAGCTTACTTATTGCCAGACTTAGTTAGAAGATTATTTGAATACGATGGATATAAGGTAGAGCTAGTTATCAACTTTACTGACTTTGGCCACCTTACCGATGATGGTGATGCTGGAGAAGATAAGATAATGAAAGGTATGAAAAGAGAAGGCTACCCTATCACTCTCGAAGGCATGCTGGACTTCTCTTTACCATATATAGAATCCTTCAAAACTGACAACTTAGCTTTTGGAAACTTACCTGCAACCAAATTTGTTAGAGCCAGTGAGTTTATTAAGGAACAAATCACACTCATTGAAACTCTCGTAAACAAAGGATTTGCTTACGAAACCAGCGATGGTGTTTATTTTGATATAAAAAAATATCCTGAATACGGCGTGCTAGGTAATGTAAATATCGAAGCCCTTAAAGCTGGAGCTAGAGTGGTAGTAAATGAAGAAAAAAAGCATCCTGCTGATTTTGCTTTATGGAAAAAAGAATCATTAGGCTGGGATAGTAGATTTGGGACAGGCTTTCCAGGCTGGCATATCGAGTGTACTGCCATGATATTTGCCACACTAGGCAAACACATAGATATTCACACCGGAGGAGAAGATCTTGCTTTTACTCATCACAACGCTGAGATAGCGCAGGCTAAATGCGCAACCGGCAAATCATACGTGAACTATTGGCTACATAATGCTCATGTAACCATTGCAGACCAAAAACTAGCCAAGTCTGCTGGAAATAGTATTAGGTTGGCAGACTTAAAAGAGAGAGGTTTTTCTCCAACTGACTATCGCTACTGGTTACTACAAAGCCATTACCGTACGCAATCCAACTTCACTTTTGAGGCGCTCGGAGCTGCAAAGCAAGCTCTCCAAAAGATTAAAAAATTGGTTTATATAGAGCTTGGTGATCTAGAACCGGGAAAAGTTGATCATTCATATATGAGAGATTTTCTTGCCATGATGGCTGACGACCTAAATACACCACAAGCACTATCTGTATTGTGGCAGCTAGAAAAAGACAAAACTGTTTCTCCGGAAAATAAATTAGCCACAATACAGGCCTTTGATAAAATCCTCGGTTTAGGACTAAACAAATCAGCAGAAGAAGGCAAAGATGAACTAGGCTTAGTTGATGAAGCAGATATTCCAGCGTCAGTGCAAAAAATTCTTTCTGAAAGAGAAACTGCTCGTAAAGAAAAGGACTGGAAAACTGCCGACAAATTACGTAACGAATTAGTAGACCTAGGCTATCAAGTAGAAGACGTCTCGACTGGACCGCAATTGACTAAAGTCTAGTTTTCCACTCTGTGCACATAATTCACAGTTGAACCTGATAATCGTCAAGTAGTTTTCCGTGTTAAAATTCTCCCATGGCAGAAAATCCTAAGACAAGTAAAAGGCTGCGGATTCCCCCACACAACATTGATGCAGAAAAGGCCCTTCTCGGAGCTATCATTCTGAAACCAGAAGCAATGCACGATATTTCAGTTACTGTTTTTCCTGAAAGTTTTTATGCAGACAAGCACACGGAAATATTTAGAGCGATTCTAGAGATATTCACCAAGGGCGACCCGATAGATATGCTTTCGGTTACTACGAGGCTTAAGAATAACGACCAAATAGATAGAGTTGGCGGCGCTTCTTATGTAACAGAATTAATGGAGACAGTGCCAGCTGCTGGTAATGCTATCTACTACGCCACTGAGGTGCAAAATAGAGCTATTTTGCGAGGATTAATTCATGCTGCCGACGACATTGCTGAACTAGGCTATTCCAACCCAGACAACATAGACGAGACTCTTGATCAAGCAGAAAAGAAAGTCTACAACGTCACCAACAACACCAGTACGCAGAAGTTTAAAACTATCGGCAGCTCTTTAACTGAAGCTTGGGAAAGATTTGAACACTTAAGTGCCAACCAGGATGAAAGACGCGGTGTGCCAACAGGTTTTGGTTCTCTAGACAACTTATTAGCTGGTTTGCAAAAATCTGACTTAATAATCTTGGCCGCTCGTCCTAGTGTCGGTAAAACTACTTTTGCTTTGGACTTGGCACGTAACGCAGCTTTGAAATATAAAAAATCTGTTGGTATTTTTTCACTAGAAATGAGTGACCAGCAATTAGTCGATCGTATGTTGGCAGCGGAAGCGAGTGTAGACTCGTGGAAACTTAGAACTGGAAAATTAAAAAATGACCAAGAATTTGAAGCGGTACAAGCGGCGATGGCTAGACTATCAGACGCTCCTATTCACATAGATGACCAACCAGGAAATAATATTTTAAAGATGCGTTCTTCGGCACGTCGACTGAAAAACGAACACGGTCTAGATTTACTTATTGTAGACTATCTGCAATTAATGAGTCCTACTTCTACCAAGGCCAGCGACTCAATGGTTCAGCAAGTTACGGAAATATCACGTTCCTTAAAGATTTTGGCGCGTGAACTGGATGTGCCAGTACTAGCTCTTTCACAGCTTTCACGTGCTGTGGAACAACGTGGTGGTAAGCCACGACTTTCCGACTTGCGTGATTCAGGTTCAATTGAGCAGGATGCCGACGTGGTAATGTTTATTCATAGAGAAGATAAAATAAATAAGGAATCAGAAAGACCAAACATTGCAGAGATCATGGTGGAGAAGCATAGAAATGGTCCAGTGGGCTCAGCTGAGCTATACTTTGATAGTCAACACGTTCGCTTCCTTAATATTGACAACCAACATTCTGACCCACAGGTAGCTGATGATGACTTTTAATGAATACTCTCGACTCTCTAATTGAAAAGTTTGAAAAATTTCCTGGTATTGGTGCACGCCAAGCTAGGCGTTTTGCTTTTCACATACTTACACTCCCACCAGCCGAGGCGACGGAGTTAGCCAGACTAATCACCTCTCTCGGTGAGACCGTGTCTGAATGTAAAAGCTGCCGCCGTTTTTATTCTAAAAACGGCGGCAGCAGCGAATTCTGCAATATTTGTATAAACAGCCAGCGCGATCACGGAAAGCTGCTAGTAGTAGAGCGTGACGCTGACATTCAGCCCATAGAGCGCTCTGGTGCCTATGACGGGCTTTATTTTGTCTTAGGTGGCACAGTTCCCCTACTTGAGTCTAAAGAGAATAATAAGCTTCGTGGCGGAGGATTTAAGGCGGTGGTAGAAACCAGACTAACAGATGACGACTTAAAGGAAGTAATCCTTGGATTTTCTTTAAATCCAGATGGAGAGAATACCGCCAGATTTGTGGAATCAATCCTAGCTGAAATACCAGAGGCAAAAAATATAAAAGTTTCTCATCTTGGCCGCGGTCTCTCTACAGGCAGTGAATTAGAATACGCAGACCCAGAGACTTTAAAAAATGCTTTAGAAAATAGACATTAAAAAAAGGCGGTCCCGCTGGCCCGCCTTTTGTTTTTTTACTACTTATGGAGAGATGCAGACTTTATTGCGCCCGCTGTTTTTAGCAGCATAAAGCGCTTCATCAGCCTTTTCCTCATTTTTACCAACCCCTATGCTTATGGTAATTTTTCCACAAGAAAAGGTGTCGTTGGCAACTCTTTCCCTAATCCTTTCAGCGACAAGGACAGCCCTCTTCGGGGTTGCATGATAGAGGATAATATTGAACTCCTCTCCCCCCATTCTTGCAACAACATCCTGTTCACGAAGAACTTTGCAAACTTTCACAAGAACTTCGTCACCAACTCCATGCCCCCAAGTGTCATTGACCGCCTTAAAATGATCAATGTCAACTGCGAGGACCATGTGTGGGTCCGGCACTTGCTCAAGTATTAGCTTGAGTCCTCGCCGATTGTAAGCTCCCGTCAAGGGGTCTGTCACGGCAAGGCGTTGCCATTCCGCAGATCTCTCTGCTTCTATCTCCAAATTTTTCTCCAATTCCCTAATCCTTACATAAGGATTAGAATTTCGAAAAAAATTAGTTACTTCTAGAATGAAGGACATTCCCTCCCCTTCCTTTTTGAAAAAAAATTCTGTTTGTTAGTATAACACTTTTATATTTTATGTCAATGCATAGTATTGACATATTACCTTTAATATGATATGATTTAAGATAAGAAGTTAACAGTGAGGCACAATTACAACTCAAACATAGGAGTTTAATTATGTCTAACAAACCTAAATGGCGTAGCTTGGAATCAGATGAGATCGAGATGATTTCAAAAAGTTTCAAAGAAAATACGCCAGAAGAAGTTAGAAAAATACAGGGACAACTCGGACGGCTTATTTTAGCCAGTACTGAGATTGAAGCCTTGAAAGAAAGCGGCGTATGAACAAAAACGCCACCATATAACCCGACAGCGTTTACGCAGTCGGGTTATATTTATTTCGTATACATATGCCAACAAAAATGCTCCCGAATGGGAGCATTTTTGTTGGCTTAGATAGAATCTATCTTGACCTGTGCGTATTTCTGTCGGTGACCAATCTTCCTGTCACGGTTACTTTTCGCTTTGTAACGAATGATGGACAGCTTAATTCCCTTCTTGTCTCCTAGGTAAGTAGCTTTTACTTTAGCACCAGCAATATATGGAGTACCAATAGTTGCGCTCTTGCCATCGTCGCTCATCAAAACCTTGTCAAATTCAACTTTATCCCCTTCATTTAAATCGCCTAGTAGTTCGACATCAAGAATGTCACCAGCACTAACAATATATTGTTTACCGCCAGTTTCGATTACTGCGAAGTTGTCCTTTTTTGTTGTAGTTGTTGCTTCAGCCATATGTATTTAAGTGACGGCATAGTACAAGAAAACCTTGTTTTTTGCAATACCTAAGGCCTTTTCTTAATCCTCAGCTTTTATAGGCTTATCAAGAGATAAGACATCCACTCCCATAGGTTCTTCGGTAATTTTTAGAACATCCTTTTCTACTTTGCCTAATTCCTTATATCCAGCGTTGTAGTGACTTATGGTTGTATCCAGCGTTTTACCCAACTTATGATAGTAGTCCTCATATTTTGACCAATGTGTTTGCAACTTGCCAACATTTTTAATAATGTCTTGCGCCCGCTCTTCTATCTCCATAGCTTTCAAACCCTGCATAACTGTCTGCAAATAGGCAAGAAAAGAAGTTGGTGACACAATAATCACTTTGTAGGTACCAGAGGCTCGTTGGATGAGATTTTCATCAGAGCCAAAGGCGGCTGGATTAGCCAATAAATCATAATATATCCCTTCGTGTGGAATAAACATAAAGGCGAAGTCTGTTGTTTTGTCTGCTGGTCTAATGTACTTTGCAGTTTCCTGTATACGAAGCTTTAAATCATTAATAAATACTTTTCGATAATTTTCTCTTTCTATCGGATCCTTAGCTTCTGACATACGATTATAGTTTTCCAAAGAAAATTTGGAATCTATCGGAATTACTTTTCCTTTTACAAATACGGCAGCATCTACAATTTCTCCATTGTCAAAGGCATATTGCATTTTGAAACTCTCTGGCGGTAAGACATTTTGTAGGACAGTTTCCAAATAATATTCACCAAGGACGCCACGCTGTTTAGGATTCTTTAAAATATCCTGCAATTCCTTCAACTGATCTGCTACTGCAAATACTTGCTTGGAAGACTCCCCTACTTCAGTCACCCCTTTAACAACTCCTCGCAACTGTTCATTCACTTCTTTATTAATTTCTTGAATAAGCTGCTTACTCTCTTGAAACTGTGCTCTAGAACTCTCTTGAATTGAACGATTGTTCTCCCCCATGCGCTCATCCATTGTTTGTCTCAGTCTCTCTAACTGTTGCTGAAGCAAAACCATTCCTTCTGAATCTTGTTTTTCTTCTGATTTACGAAAGAAAAAAACGTAAATTTGTACCAACAAAATAGCAACCAGAAAAACTAAAATAATTGAGCTGTAAAATTCCATATTAGGCTATTTTAGCACTGTCAGTCTCTCGTTCAAAGAAAAGCCACTTGCCAGCTTCGATAGTCACAAAAGCTCCTACACTAACTGCCAGCACAAACAAAATATCAATCATAGGCAATGGTGTATATGACAAAAGATTTTGGAAAAAAGGAACCACCAATACGATTGATAATAGAACTGCGCTAATTATAAACGAACCAAGAAAAGCGAGGTTGGTAGTGATTGGAATCTGCCAAAATGGAGTGGTTAATGAACGGAAGGAAAAAGCAATAAAGAGTGAGTCGATAGAAATTGCCAAGAACATAACGCTTCGAAGTTCTTCCAAAGAAGTCCCTTGTGCTCTTAAATAAAAATATAGCGAGAGAATTAGAACACTTAGAATACTTACCACCATAACCATAAAACTAATCATTTCCCGTGACAATATTCCATCATGACCAATATCTTGTGGAGTTCTTTTCATGGCATTTTTTTCACCCGGTTCAAAAGCAAACGCTACACTCATAAGTCCTTCCTCAATAATATTTGCCCATAGTATTTGCGCCGGCAGAAGCGGTGGAGCTGCACCAACCAATAAGGCTCCGCCAATCAAAACTACTTCCGAAAAACTAGTGGACAACAGATAGCCAACTATTTTTCTAACATTAGCTATTATTCGACGACCCTCTTCAATTGCAGCATAAATAATTGCGAAGCTATCGTTCATCAACACCAAATCAGAAGACTCTTTTGCTACTTCAGTACCTGAGCCAATCGCAATTCCAATATGTGCTTTTCTCAAAGCTGGAGCATCATTTATCCCGTCACCAGTCATCGCCACTATTTCTCCATTCATTTGTAGCACTTGTGCTAATCTCATTTTTTGTTGAGGAAGGACTCTGGCAAAAACATGCACAGTATCTAAAACATCAATCACTTCTTCGTCAGTAAGATTCATAATGTCGTCGCCTGTCAAAGCTATCTCACCATCACCAGCAATTCCAACCTTCTTTGCAATTGCCAAAGCTGTTTGTGGATTATCACCAGTAATTAACACAACCGCTGCTCCAGCCTGACGAACACCCTCAATAGCTTGAATTACACCTGAACGCACAGGGTCACTTAGAATAAATACCCCAACAAAAACTGAGTCTTTCAATAATCCATCATCAGCATCGCTAGGGATACCAGTAGCCTTCACATCCTTATAAGACACAGCTATCAAGCGCTTTCCCTTGCTAGACTGTTCTTCAATAGCAGCCAAATAATTCTCTCTGTCTTCCTCATTCATCTTCCGACGACCATCTTTGGTGTGGTGATGAGTAGCTTTTTCTAATAGAAACTCCGGCGCACCATTTATGCATAGTCGGTGCCCAGAATCATGTTTAATCAATCCAGCTGCATATCGTCTTTCTGAGGTAAATGAAAGATAATCAACTCTATCCTCGTAGGGATTATTGGCATTCTCAACCAGACTTAACTCTCTACCAGCAGAAAAGATAGCCCTCTCCACTGGATCACCTCTCAATTCACCACTACCGCCCTTTGTTTCATCCAAATAAGCATTCACAGCCGGCAGAGAGGCACTTAGCATTGTGACCACCATCTCATCCTCTCCCCAACTTTTAGGCGCCAGATTGGTTGCATCATCATAAATCACTCCTTCTAAGGCCATACTGCCTTGGGTCAGAGTGCCTGTTTTATCTGTCAGAACGTAAGTTGTTGAACCAAGAGTTTCTGCTGCCAATAAATTCCTAACCAAACCACCTCTTTTTAACAATGACTCCATGCCAATAGCCAGCACAATTGTTACTGCAGCTGGTAGGCCCTCAGGAATCGATGCTACAGCTACAGCAATGGCCATCAGGGTCATGTCGTGAATGCTTTGACCGTGAGAAATACCGATTATAAAAAGTGCAGTCACGAGCGCACAAATGATATAGAGCATTATGTTTGAAAGTCGCGTAATTTCGCTCTGAAGTGGAGTACTAACCTCAACTACATCCTGCAAAGACGCACTCAGTTCACCCACTGCTGTTTTATCTCCAGTTTCTACTACCACCCCTACTCCCTGTCCCTCGGCCACAAAAGTACCCATCCAAGCCATACTTGAACGCTCCGCAAAAGGTGTTCCAACTGCCACTGGTTCGCTGATTTTCTTTACAGCTCTCCATTCTCCCGTTAAGACAGCTTCATTAACAGATAAATTCTTAGCATCAATAATCCTGATATCAGCTGGCACTTGCACACCACCCTCTAGTATTACCAAATCTCCAGGCACTAATTCTTTTGAATCAACCTCATGTCTGGAACCATCTCTCAAAACAGTGGCTGTATGCACCTGAGAATGAGACAATTTTGCGAAAGCATTTGAGGCCTTTTCTTCTTGTAAGACTCCCACAACTACCGCGATTGAGAGGGCAAATGCAATAACCCCAGCGTCTATAAATTCCTCCAGTAATAAAGTAGCTAAACATGCAAACAACAGAACAATGACAAGTGGGCTTTTTAGTTGAGTAAAGATGTGATGGAAAATGCCCGGTTGTGGTTTTTCGGTAAAAGCATTGGCACCATATTTTATTTGACGGCGATCAACTTCCTTCCCAGACAGACCATTTTCTTTTGCCACTCCCAGAATACCCAGTACCTCCATTGCTTCATGACTGTGCCACGTATAATTATGAGAACCAGTTTTTTTATCTGATTCATTTCTTGATATTGTTGAGGGACTAGTTGTAACCATAAAATCACGCGTGTGAGGCACGCTTTATAATGCTATTATAGCAGCACTAATTAACTAAACACTGAACATATGTCATTACATGAGGACATCAGAAATTCTTTAAAAGAATCAATGAAAGCTAAAGATGCTATTAGACTGAGAACAGTTCGTAGTATGTTAACGGCTTTTACTAATGAGGCGGTGGCAAATGGTAAAACTCCACAAGATCAACTAACAGACGAAGAAGTGATGGCTGTTATTAAAAGATTGTCCAAACAACGCAAAGAATCAATTGTTCAGTATGAAAGCGCTGGACGAGAAGAGCTAGCTGTACCGGAAAAAGAAGAATTGGAAATATTGGAATCCTACCTTCCGCAAATGATGAGTCAGGAAGAAATAGAGCCTCTTGCTAAAGCCAAACTGGCCGATATGGGAATCGAAGATAAATCAAAAATGGGACAGGCAATTGGTGCAGTAATGCAAGAACTAAAAGGAAAAGCTGATGGTGGTGACGTAAAAGCAGTGGTTGAGAAGCTACTAGCTTAGTTTCTGTCTTGGAAAAGCCCCCTGTGAATCCTCCGGATTCACAGGGGGCTTTTTGACTTATTGACATTTTTATGTATAATGTTTGTAGTTTTGCGTAAAGTTTTTTTTAAAAAATATTACTTTAGGAGAAGCTATGAAAAACTGCAATTCCTATGCAGCTGCAAAGGCAAAGGTTGTAGATCCGTCTACAAGACAGAGCCTTTATGCAGCTGCCAAGGCTCTGTCTGAGGAGCCTACACTGCACACAGAAGCAAACTCTTCTTCAGTTCTGCACAGATCAGAACTTGATGAAAAGTATGCAAAAATGGCCGCAGATAGACTCAGTCACTGGAACCGGTAGTAGGTCGCGGCGTCAGCCGCGGCCCCAAGGCCCTTTAGGTAAAATCCGAAGGGTTTTTATTTATTTAATTTCTGCGCGTCTTTAATATCAAACTCCCCCACTCGGGTACGTCTTAATTTTTTTAGTACAGCTGGATAGCCTAATCTTTTCCCAAACTCTACTGCCAGCGAACGAATATAGGTTCCACTCCCAACCTTAAACCTCACCTCCACCACCTGCCGATTACCCCGGTTAACCGTGGTAATCTCAGTGCTTAAAAGTTCAGCTTCATAAATTTTCATTGTGCGCATAGGTACGTCTTCTATCGTCTCACCCTTCTTTTCTGCTGCTCTAGCCCGTTTATACATCGGCACTCCATCTCTCTTGATGGCTGAGTAGGCAGAGACTGGCAAAGTTAACTCCCCAGTCATAGTCAACAAAACTTTCTCCAGTGTTTCTGGCAGCATCTCCACTTCTACAGACTTTTCCGCAACTATCTCACCCTCCATATCACCAGTAGTGCGACTTTCTCCTAGAAAAATTTCTGCAATATATTCTTTATCATGTTTTATATAATCACTTAGTCTCTTTGTGCCGGCCTGAATACCAATTATCATCAGTCCACTTGCCAGCGGGTCCAATGTTCCGGCGTGACCCATTTTTTTAACTCCAAGCTGCCTTCTAAGACTACGAATAACATCAAAAGAAGTTATTCCAACTGGTTTGTCTATTAGTAAAATTTCTGGTATTTCCATTTAAAGAAAAGCAGTTAGTTTCAACATAAAGAAAGCAAAGAAAAGTAACATCATCATTCCTTCCCAGCGCATAATCTGACGAGCTAATCCATTCACAAAGAAAATAGCTGAAGCAGCCACTAGGATACCGAGACCTAGCTGCATAACCACCTCGTCTGCAATCAGTGGAGTAATAAAGGCAGGTAAACCAACAACCATCAAAATATTAAAAGCATTTGAACCAAAGATATTACCAATTGCTAATTCCTGATCTCCTGTGCGTATTGCTTGCAACGATACAAATAGTTCAGGTAAGGAGGTACCTATAGCAATCGCCCCAATGGATACCAAACCAATCGGCACAGCTAGAGCAGTCGCCATATTTACTACCATTTCCACAGTGTAGTTTGCTCCAATCAAAACTGCCGCTATTCCTAATAAAATATATGCAATTGATCTAAACTCCAAGTGTGGGCGTTGTCCACCATGAAGCAGGTGCACAGAGTCATCACGCTTAGCTTCAAAGAATAGATACCACATGTAGGCAGCAAAAGTACCGAGGAGTAATAATGCCTCCAACCTATCTACTACCCCATCGTAAGTAACGGCAACAAAGTGAACAGTAGCAATAAAGAAGATTGGCAGCTCGGTCTTTATAAGATCGCGCTTAATAATAATGCGCCCACTTAAAGTCGCTAAGATACCAACAATCAAAAGTATGTTTGTGATATTTGAACCAACAGCATTGGCAACAACAATTGCGGTTTCTCCTCTATAAACAGCGGCAATTGAGGAAGCTAGTTCAGGTAAAGAAGTACCAAAACCGACTATCAACACACCAATAGCAAATTTAGACATTCCTAGAGATGCACCCATTTGCTTAGCTCCAACTACAAAAGTATCAGCGCCGCGCACCAAGGCAAAAAGTGCCATCAGCAAAATGATGGACCAAATTGTTAAAAGTGCCCAAAGTGGTGCAACTCCTCCAAATAGTAGTCCAATAGTTGATTCTATTGTCGCGTCCATAAATTTATTTTAATTGTACACTAAAGAACTAATAAAGATGGCTCAAATACTAGGATAGCTCCCAATAAAAGCATCAGAGCTCCTCCAATTAGCAACGAAAGCTGAGCATACTTGGCACCATGTGATTCAAGCTTGCCGTACCCCCAAATCGCCAAACCAAAAACTAAAACATCATCAACCATGTAACCAAGTGTATAAACCAAAATGTACCACTGCCTTTCAAAGAAACTAACCGCATTTAGTTCCAATATTTTTGTATAAGCTTGCGGAATGCCAATGGAGCAAGCAAATTCAATAATATTAACTGAGAAAGCGATGGCAATAATAGCCAAAACAGTTGTAATGGTTACTGGTTGATTAATAACAGCCTTAAACCTACTAATAGTTTTTGACTGTTGATCAATATTACTAATGTCACAAACCAAGGCTAATCCTCTATTTTTATTCCAGCGATATAAAAAGAAAGCTCCACCACCTAATGCCAAGAAGCCAACTAGCGGAGTAACGATTTGATCAAGCGCTACAAAATCCCAAGTCTTGTACCAGACATTTAGAATTAAGTTGTACATAATCGCCTCTGTAAAAATAAATAGTCCAGCTAAGAAAATCATTTTTTTGCGACTTCCAGCCTGTGAAAGCAAAACTAGAAAAGTAATCAGCACCCACATAGCGCAGGGATTGAAACCATCTATCGTTCCAAGTAGTAATGATAGAGTAAATAAAGAAAACGCTTTTAAGTTAATTAAACCTAAAAACGGCAATTCAAACACATAAGCAGTATCATCTTCCACTTTACATTCCACACCTTCCTCATCACATCCAGCTCCAGAAACAACTACTTGTTTAGGAGCCTTTTCTAAGTGCTCTGCGATCGTGTGAATATGACCGCCTTCAGCTTCTGCTATGGCAGATTTGATGCGCTCTCCTGTGGTATCTGGCGAATTAAATCCCTGAATTACAGTTTCGCCAATCACAGTCAGTGGTGTCACCTTCGCTAAATCATGCTTCTCTGCTACTTGATTAAAAAGTTCAGAGGCTGACTTATCTTCCACTACATTTAAATACTTGTACTCGATTCCTGCTGACTCAAGAAATTCCACCTCAGCCTTACAAAAACTACAATCTGGGCGGGCGAAAATATTTACCAATACTTCTTCATGACCAGTGTGCGCACTGGCCACAGGAGAAAAGAAAAAAGTAGGTACCAGCAAAAGTGTCAGCAATAAGATTTTTTTCATAGCCACGATTCTACCACGCAAGATTAAAATTAGTTAAATAGATACAAGAAATCACCATAACCCTCTTCTTCCATGTCCGCTTTAGCAACAAACCTCAATGAGGCGGAGTTCATACAGTAACGAATCCCTCCGAGTTCTTTTGGAGCATCATTAAAAACATGACCTAAGTGTGAGTCAGCAACTGTAGATCGAATCTCAGTGCGCGGCAAGATTAACTTATAGTCTTTGTGTTCTGAAACATAATCATAATCAATTGGTCGCGTGAAAGACGGCCAGCCAGTACCAGAATCAAATTTATGTGTTGAAGAAAAGAGCGGTTCACCAGAGACGACATCAACATAAATACCTTCTGCTTTATTATCCCAATAGGTGTTTTGAAAAGCAGGCTCGGTGTCAGACTTCTGTGTAACTTTATATTGAATGTCAGTAAGAGTAGTCTTTAGCTCTTCATCACTTGGCTTGGAAAAATTCAACCAAGGCTTATCGCCAGAATTAGTAGCAGAAGTACGCCAACTTAAATCAGAGCCGGTGTCATTACCCCAAACTTTTTCTATAAACTGATCGCGACCCGAGGCACTGCGGTAATACTTGTATTTTAAGGCAGAAATAGTGCCTTTATAATAGTCTTGATGATAGTCTTCCGCTTTGTAGAAAGTTGGTAGTTCTTCTATTGCAACTTCTAGCGATTTATCATAAGGACCTTTATCATCGATCTCCTTGATAAGATTCTCGATTGTTTGTTTTTCAGCAGCCGTACTGTAATAAAAGGCCGGTGAGTAGTACTTACCTCTATCACCAAAGGAACCTTCACCATCTGTTGGGTCCATGTGCTTTAGTGCATAGATTAGTATTTCCTCGAAAGAAACTATACTGGGATTATATTCAACCTCTACTACTTCGCGGTGACCTCCCTTAGAATAATTATCGTAAGTTGGGTTTTCGGTTGATCCTCCAGCGTAACCAGAAATCGCTTCAACTACTCCTGGCAGTTTTTCTATATCTGCTTCAACACACCAAAAACAACCACCCGCTATCAACATGGTTTTATTTTCAACTACTACAGCGGGCTCAGCACTATTATTTTTACTATCCATAATATCTTCGTATAGATTAATTTCTTCTTCATCAGAAGCTCCAACTTCCGCAGATTCTCCAGCTTCTTCAGGAAGACTGTCTGTTTCTACATACTGATAAGTTAAACCGCCTCCTAAAAGTAGAGCGAAAAAAGATACGATATACCACATATAAATATATTATACCCCATGGTTAATTATTTATTTTCGATATTCCGCCACAGCCTTGCTAGTCTTATTTCATCGTAGGCATGCTCTTCATTTAATTCTTCATATATAGGCTTTAGAAACTCATCACCAACTTTATCAATTGCCTTGTAGACAGCTTTTTTAACTACTGGCCAATTACTTGGTAACAAATACTCAACGTCTTTTTGACTAAGCTTTCCTTGTTCCAGTAAAGATTCGATATGCCCCCAAACAGTTTGATCTTTTAATTCTCTCTCCTTTGAAATTTCATTTATTTTTTTTCCGTCTAAGATAAAACGATAGGTTATATCAGTAGTACTCTCTTTTTCTAATCGTTCGTGTACTGGAGCAACTGTTACATCCCCTTTTGGCATCGTACCGCCTGTAGCCTTAACGAATTGCTCTTGCAATTCGTTAAGGCTACTCTCCTCCATTTCGTTAAAAGTGTTCTCTGCGGAGTCAGACTCAGACCTAAAACGTTCGTCCTGAACCACAATCTTTGGGTCTACTTGCAAAGCATTAGGGTGCATACCATCAACCTTCAGTCCGGAAAGAGTACGCACACGAGAAAGGGCCACGTAACCCTGACCATAAACAAAGGCTCTGGAAAGATCAATCACAGCAGCATCAAGTGACATACCTTGGCTCTTATGAACCGTTATCGCCCAAGCCAAACGCAAAGGTATTTGTTCGATACTAGCTCTGATTTTGTCATTTTCAATAACTTCCCAACTAGTTGGTTTAATAGTAATTTCTCTATTATCAGTAGTTTTAATAACTGGCCACCCTTCCCTACTATCGAACCGAACAATTCTACCCATTGTGCCGTTCACATAGCCAGTTTCGAAGTTGTTCTTTGTACACATCACCATTGCTTCCTCTTTTAATTCTAGTACTTCTGGTGACAAACAGTTGCGCATCAGACCTTCCACCACCTGCTTATTGCCTATGCCGGACATTTTAAAAGTATGGGCTGCACCAGAAAGTTTTTTCAGTTCAGTTTGATTAACAGCATCTACATCAGCATTGTGTGTATACAACTGCGTGGGTTCAATATCTTCGTAGTCAATGGTTTTTTGTTCTGCCAACAGTGTGTAGTGCTCTTCCTCGATTTCATTTTTTCTAATTGACTTAAGAAGAGACAAGAATAATTCGTCTTCTTGTCGGTACTGTTCGTCTATATAGCAAGTCAAAATGTTAGCACTCTGCCAAGCTGGCGATTCGAAAGCATATCTCATTGTGTTCCCTTGCCTAGTAACAGGTGGCAATTGGAAGAAGTCACCAACAAAAACAACCTGTAGTCCACCAAAAGGTTCGCTGGAATTGCGAACATGTCGGCAAACTTTATCAACCATATCAACAACCTTCCCGTCTAACATAGACACTTCGTCCATCACCAATACTTTGGCTTTATTAATACGTTTACTTACTTTCTCCTTGCCAGCAATATGTTCAAGATCGTAATTATTTAAAGAATCTTTAATGCCAATTCCACTCCAAGAATGAATCGTCATTCCTCCAATATGGGTTGCGGCAATACCAGTAGAAGCAGTAACAGCCACTGGAATCTTAGCTGCTAGCAACCAAGCAATATACTGATTAATAACATAAGTTTTACCCGCTCCTGGCTCACCAGTTAGGAAAGCGCTACCGCCAGTTTTTAGAATATCGAGTGCTTGAGCTTGAGTCATTGGGAATAAGCGTACCATATATAACTGACACTGCGTTATACTTTAATGAAATGGCTGTTAGTTCTACAAAGAAAAAAGTTTCGCAAAAAAGGAATCCTGCCTTGGTGAAAAAAACTGATGGTAGTTCAGCTCGACCACTCAACAGAGTCGAAGCGACCGAGCATATTAAAAGAGAACCCCTTGGACACTTGATGGCTGAACAAAAACTGCGCGATGCTGGATTTCAAGGAGAAGTCTCTAGTGATGAAACCCTACTAGAAAAATATTCAACCGACGAGAGTATTTTTTCAATTAAACCGCAGATAGTTTTGCAACCGCTAAATGAGAAGGATATTGAAATAGCAGTAAAGGTACTAAGCAAAGAAACTAAACAGTTCCCCTCACTTTCCCTCACACCACGTGCTGCTGGCACAGGTCTTTCAGGGGGCTCTTTGACCGATTCAGTAGTAGTTGATGTTTGTGAGCATATGAAAAGTATCGGTGAAGTTGAATCACATGGTTACGAAACAACCATACGCTGCGAACCAGGAGCAATGTGGAAAGATGTTGAAAGGCAGTTAAAACTTTTTGATACCTATATCCCCTCCTTCCCAGCTTCCAAAGATATTTGCAGCATCGGTGGAGCAGTGGCCAACAACTGCGCTGGTCCTGATTCTCTGAGATATGGTCATATGGCCGACTGGGTAGAGTCCATCAATATTATCTTATACGACGGTAATACTTATGCAGTGAAACCCCTTTCATATAAGGAGTTCCAGAAACTGACAAAAAAGAAAAGTGCCTTCTCTCAAATAGCTAGCGATGTCTTTGAGTTAATTGAAAACAATGAGCAAGTTATAAAAAGAGCTGAACCAAAAACAAAAAAGAATTCATCTGGTTACTCACTATGGGATGTTCTCGACACTAGCATAAAGGAATTTAAGCAAGGCAATGGAACATTTGATTTGACTAGGCTCATTAGCGGAAGCCAAGGAACCTTAGGAATTATCACTAGTGTAGTTTTGCGAGCTGAACCAATAGAGCACGATACTTCACTAGTTGTGGTGCCGGTGTTTGATTTGGCAGACGCCAGTACTGTAGTCACAGAAGCTTTAAAATATAATCCTATAAACTTAGAAGTATTTGACGCTATCTCGTTCGATCTTGCTCTCCAGAATCCTGACTTCTTCAAGAGCCGACTAAATCCACTTGAATACTACAAGGTGATGCTTTCCTTATACACCACCTACCATGTTCGCTACTTCAGAAAAACACCAGATTTCACTCTCCTTATTACAGTAAACGAATCAGATATGGGGAAACTGAGAGAGATGCTCCGAAATCTTAGGAAAAACGGCGGTAAAAAAGCTAGATTTGTTATTAAGGAATCAGAAAAAGAAATGTTTTGGCAAGTTCGTCGAGCCAGCTATTCCCTCTCCAAACTACAAGATCCAAACAAGCGACCGGCAGCCTTCCTTGAAGATATGACAGTGCCACCAAAAAATCTTGGTCGGTTCTTTGCAGAAATTAAATCTTTGCTTAAAAAATACAATCTCACAGCAGCGGTACATGGACACGGAGGCAATGGTCATTTTCACTTTTACCCTCTCCTAGATTTTACGAAAAAATCTACACCTCAATTAGTTGAAAAACTAGCTGATGATTTCTTTAATGTAGCTATAAAATATGAAGGAAATCTGTGCGGCGAACACAATGACGGAATCATACGTACCCCACACTTATCTAAAATGTATAGCCGAGCTGCATTAGACTTATTCAAGCAAGTCGAACATATTTTTGATCCTGCCGATATTTTTAATCCCGGCAAAAAAGTGAACCCTAGATTTGATATTAAAAGCAACATCAGAAAGACTAACTGATTTTGCCTTACCGTCGTATTTCTGGTATAAATATGGCCACTTTGGTCCCATCGTCTAACGGCTAGGACACAGGATTCTCATTCCTGCAATCGGGGTTCGATTCCCCGTGGGATCACCAATTCGTGCTAGCACGAGAAGCATACAAAAATAACCTCATCTGAGGTTAT